>Ga0081479_112829_pt1 | contig 23922 bp, 26 predicted proteins | sample MamHotmetagenome_FD_70984 | JGI IMG/M metagenome (GOLD analysis project Ga0081479, IMG submission 70984) | Hot spring cone microbial streamer communities from Mammoth Hot Spring (Liberty Cap Streamers), Yellowstone National Park, USA - T=72 v2... | ecosystem: Environmental > Aquatic > Thermal...
AAAATTATCAGAATGAAGATGGGAGTGTAACCATTCCCAGGGTATTGCAAAAATATATGGGAATTGATAAAATAACAAAGTAGGTATGGAGGGGTGGCCGAGTGGTCGATGGCACCGCACTTGAAATGCGGCAGGCGATGAGCCTCGTAGGTTCGAATCCTATCCCCTCCGCCATCTAAAAATAATGTTTATAGATACGGTTGAACACATAAAAAAACAGTCAAAAATAGAAAAGTTAATTACACCAATTTATAATGGTCTTAGTATTACCAACATAGGAAGCTTTATCCTTGACAATTTTGAAGTCACTCACAATTATACAAGACTTTCATTTCCGAGAGATGTAGAAATTCCAAAAAAGAAAAAGGTTATATTTTTGCTCATTGATGCGCTCGGATACAATCTTTTAAATTATGCAAGAAATAATTCTGAATTGAAAGCCTTTAACGAGTTAATGAACAATGGGCTCTATACGGTTATAACTTCCACATTTCCCTCTACGACAGCAACTGCACTACCATCAATTTATACTGCAAGTTCCCCAGGAATGAATGGTGCATTAGGATACAGATTCTACGCAAGAGAATTTGGAAACCTTGTTAATCCACTATTCTCAAAATTGGGAGTCAATAAAAACTGCCCCGTAAAATACGAGGAAACATGGTTTATCCCGATAAAAACCATATTTGAAATATTGAATGATAACTACATACCTAATTATTCTATCGTAAGAAGCGATTATCTATCAAGCACATTTGATAAATCAGTTTACAGAGGCACTAAAGAAATTGGATATCTTACACTTTCCGATTTATATAACAAAATAATTGATCTACTAAAAATCGACACTGTTTTTATAAATGTATATTGGTGGAGTATTGATGCGCTTTCGCATCACTACAGTCCGTACACTTCTATAGTGCTTTCTGAAGTAAAATTTATCGACTACTTCTTATCGATGCTTATAGATAGTATTGACAACGATACACTTCTTATCATTTCTGCAGACCACGGACAAATTGATACAACAAACAAAAAGACTATTCATCTTAGAGAGTTCGAAGAATCAAAAAACATTGTTCTTCCTGTTTCAGATGTAAGAGCCCCTTACATTTACACAAACGGAAAACTTCAAAAGGAATTTTTTGAAAGGTTTGAGAATATTGTTGCACTTGAAAAAACTGAAGCAATAAACCTTGGACTTTTTGGAGACTCGGCACATTTTGAAGAGCGCATAGGTGACTATGTAATAATTATTAAAGATGATTCAAGCCTTGATTTCATATCCGAAGAAAGCGAACTAAACCTTTTGGGTAAGCATGGTAATCTAACAGAGGATGAGATGCTTGTCCCACTTATTCTCTATTATAAATAGCTATTATTATCATTGAAATTATTATAAGTAAAGCACCAAAAGATCCACTCAAACTGAGTCTTTCGCCTAAAATAAAAAACGAAAATAGATACGTAAAAACTGGTTCAAGGATAAAAATAAGGGATGCCTCAGTAGAATCAATGAACTTCAAGGCAAAAGATTCTGTTTGAATAGCAAAAAAACTTGCAACAAAACCTAAGAAAAGTGTTGATAAAATTACAAATGTATTTAACGGAAACACGCCTCTCAAAAAGGCAAGTGGTGCTGAAAATACAAAGGATACGATCATCTGAAATGATGTTACAAGAAGGCTTGGAAGATCCTTAACAAGTTTTTCCGTGAGTACTATCTGAAAGGCGAAGGAAAGAGCACAAAATAAGGTTAGTATGTCACCAATGTTAACACTACCAAGACTTCTTAGGTCAATTTGAGAGAGGAATAAAAGACCAATAAAAGAAAGAACAAGTGCAACTATCTCAAAATTTCTCGGGGATTCTCTTAAATAGATTGTGGAAAGAATTGGTGTAAAAACTATATAAAGCCCAGTAATAAAAGCGCTCTTTGATGGTGTTGTAAACTTCAATCCTGCTGTTTGAAAAGCATACGCAATAAAAAGCGAGATTCCCAACATAGATAAAAGAAAAAGTGTTTTCCTATTCTTAAGAACTACCTTATTCTTTAGCAATACTACAATGCCTATTATACTTGCAAAGCCAAAACGCAAGAAAAGTAATTGAAATTCAGAAATATATCTCAGGGTATATTTAACAAGCGTGAATGTCGAACCCCAAATTAGAGTTGCTAATATAAGTTGAGCAATCGCTAATAACTTTTTCATTTTCATAATGGAAAATTATACATCAAGGAGGATATTTTTCAATGTCAGTGCGTTCTTAACAGCGTAACAGTAAAAGTCATTATTAAAATAAACGAAAGTACTTAATCCTTTTCCATTAAGCGATTTAATGTATATTGCCCACTCTTTTAGTTCTTCCTCGGAATACGATGAAGCGTAAAGTTCCTTGGGTCCGTGAAGCCTTATATATGCAAACTCAGCCGTATCAATTTTAAGAAACGGATAGTTATCTCCGTGCGTTACAACAAAAGCAATATTATATTTTCTAAGGATGTTAAATACACTTTTCTCAAGCCAGGTTTTATGCCTGAATTCAATTGCAAATTTAACTTTTTTCGGAAGCATTTCGATAAAAGAAAGGAGAAGTTCTTCATCTTTCTTTAAAGACGGCGGAAGTTGAACAAGGATAACGCCTAAATTGTTTCCAAGAACAAGAACACTTTCAAAGAAACTATCCAATAAATCTTTTACATCTTTTAGCCTCTTTTGGTGCGTTATAGTCCTGTTAAGTTTTACGCTCACAACAAAATCCTCTTTTAATTTCTTTTTTAGATTTTTAATGGTGGTTACTCTGGGCATATGGTAAAATGTTGAATTAATTTCGACAGTGTTAAAAAATTGCTCATAATATTCAAGAAAATCATTAGAACTCATCCCCTCGGGATAAAACTCGGAAATCCAGCCTGGATAATAGTAACCAGAAGTTCCAATGAAATTTTCCACACCTACCACCTAATACATTTTAGCAAAAGTTTGGCATTGTTCAATAATATAATAAATTTAATCCATTGAATTATTCTTTTTAAAATAAAGCAATTTACTTGACACAAATTATTTTCTTTTGTAGAATATAAAAACAATTATGCTTTAATATTTACAAATTCCTCTTTAAAGGAGGTGAAAACGGAGAAAAAAATATCGAAAAAAAATTAAGACAAAAGGAGGTGCGCAATGAGCGCAGGAATTATCCAAACAATCCTATTAATTTTAACAATTGTTTTCATTGTTTACATGACAGCTAAGTTGAGAGTAAATGCATTTTTGGTGTTACTTCTCGCTGCACTTCTTTACGGACTTCTTTCTTTTGCATTCACAGGAACTCCCCCATTACTTGATGTCAAAAAAGGGGACCAAACAATTTCGGGACTTATTAATCTCATTACCGGTGGATTCGGAAGCACATTAACAAGTATAGGAATTGTAATTGTTCTCGGAACAATTCTTGGGTATTTTCTTGAGAAGACAGGTGCTGCAATTGTAATGGCTGAAACAATACTAAAGATCGTAGGAAGTTATAATGCTCCTCTTGCAATGGCAATAGCAGGTTATATAGTTTCGATACCTGTATTTTGTGACTCCGGTTTCGTAATTCTACAGGCATTGAACAGAAGTCTTGCGCAGGCATCAGGAATTTCTCTTGCGGTAATGGGAACAGCACTTTCGATGGGATTGTATTCGACTCACTGCCTTGTTCCCCCAACACCAGGTCCTATTGCTGCCGCAGGGAATATCGGAGCAGATTTAGGACTTGTAATCCTCCTGGGACTTGTAGCAGCAATTCCTGCAATGTTATTTGGATGGCTATATGCTATAAAGGTAGGTAAGAAAATCTGGATTGATCCAGGGCACGGAAAAACATTTGAAGATCTTAAAAAGAGCTTTGGCAAACTTCCAAGCCCATTTATGTCTTTCTTGCCGATTGTCCTTCCTCTTGCCCTCATTGCTCTAAATTCAATTGCATCATTCCCGACAAATCCATTTGGAACGGGTTTCTTAAAACAACTATTTGTATTTCTTGGAAATCCAAACATCGCTCTTCTTATAGGCGTCTTTATTGCATCAACTTTAACTAAGTGGGAAAAACAGGTATTTGATGGCTGGGTGGGAGAAGCAATCAAAACATCAGCGATCATCCTTGTAATAACTGCCGCAGGTGGTTCACTTGGAAGCGTTTTAAGAGCAAGTGGTGTAGGAAACTTTCTTGGTACACAACTTGCAAAACTGAACATGGGGCTCTTGCTTCCATTCATAATTGCTGCAGCAATTAAGACCGCACAAGGCTCTTCTACTGTTTCGCTTATAACAACATCTTCGATTCTTGCACCAATGCTTCCTGCTCTTGGTTATACAACTACACCTCAAAAAGCCCTTGTTGTACTTGCAATAGGTGCTGGTGCAATGGTTGTATCACATGCAAACGACTCCTATTTCTGGGTTGTAGCAAACTTCTCCGATATGGATGTGGGACAGGCTTATAAATTACAAACGGTTGGCTCTCTTGTCTCGGGTATTGGTGCTTTAATAGGAGTGCTTCTCCTTTCGCTTATTTTCGGATAGACATCAATTTAAATTGGCCCCGCTAAGTCGGGGCCAAAAATTCTAATAGATCAAAAGTACTGCAACATCAGCGACATTTGTTCCTGTTGGACCTGTAATTATTGCATCGCCAATATTTTCAAAGAATGTATAAGAGTCGTTATTCTCCAGAAACTTATTTATGTCCAAGCCTAATCTATGTGCCTTTTTCAAGGTGGATGAATCTGCAATTGCGCCTGCAGCAGGACTTACTCCATCAATTCCATCTGTTCCAATTGAAGCAAAAACAAAATTTGTTCCGTCAAGATATTTTGCCATATACAAAGTAAATTCAGTGTTTCTCCCACCAATACCATTTCCCTTAACTTCTACTGTTGTTTCTCCTCCAAAAACAACCGCAACAGGCTTCTTTAAATCAATGTAACCAAGATCAATAGATTTTCCAATAGAAGCAATAGTTTTGGAGACAGAAGAAGCAACGCCTTGAATTGCAGGACCAAGATAAAAAGTTTGTAATCCAATGCTTTCAAGGTAACTAAGCATAGATTTAGTTGCTATATAGTTGGATGCGATAATTCGATTTACAAATTCACAATCAAGTTTTTCACCAATTTTAAGCGTTTCTTCGATTTCACCTCCTACACCATTCTCAAAAATCTTCAAAACATCCTCAAATTCTTTTTCAAGCTTGTATTTTTTAATGATAGCGATCGCATCTTCAAAAGTTGTTGAATCAAAATAAGTAGGACCAGACGCAATAACATCAAGAGGATCAAAAATAACATCCGAAATAATAAGAGAAATAACTTTCCCTTTGAGGTTTTTTAGAAGTTTTCCTCCTTTTATCCTTGATAGATGTTTTCTTGCAGCGTTGAGTTCATTAATATCAGCACCACTTTTCATAAGTTTTTTAGTAAGTTCTTGAAGCCTTTCTAATGGAATCAATGGGCTCTCAACGAGGGCAGACCCACCACCAGAAATAAGAACAATTGTTAAATCAGAACTTGTCGTTTTGCTTGCTAAATCTAAAATCTCAAAGCCTGCTTTTATACTGTTTTGATCTGGTATTGGATGACCACCTTTTACGAATTTTACATTAGGGAAATTGAGCGCTTCTTCAAAGTTACTCACCACGATACCTTCTTTAATTGGAAGAATTTCCGAAATAGCCTTAAACATTTTGATGCTTGCCTTACCAAAGGCAATTACATAAATATGAGAAAAGTCATCCAATTTAAAACTAACACCTTCAATAGTAATTGTGTTATTTTCCTTCTTTATAGAATTTTTGACGCTTTTGTAAGGGTCGACACTCTCAAGCGCACTTTCAAGCGCACTAAGAACAATTTTTCTGAATTTCTTGAGAGTATCTTCTTCCACATTAAGCGATAATTTTTCAATGTCAATCATAAAAACACCTCCTGTAAGTATTATAACACAAAGGAAAACAAAATTTAATGTTGATTTTTTAGGAAAAAAGTGTAAAATATAAAGGTTAGGAGGTAAAGGATATGGAAGAAATTTTTGGAAGCGTAAAAGTAAAAAGAGGGCTTGCTCAAATGTTAAAAGGTGGAGTAATTATGGATGTTACCTCCGTAGAGCAAGCAAAAATTGCAGAAGAGGCTGGTGCAGTTGCAGTAATGGCTTTGGAAAAAATACCTGCTGATATAAGAGCACAGGGTGGAGTTGCAAGAATGGCTGACCCTGCTCTTGTTAAAGCAATAATGAATGCTGTTTCCATTCCTGTAATGGCGAAGGTAAGAATTGGACACTTCGTTGAAGCGCAGGTATTGGAAGCTATTGGCATTGACTTCATAGATGAGAGTGAAGTTCTCACACCAGCAGATGAAACTCACCATATAGATAAGTGGAAATTTAAAGTCCCATTTGTATGTGGCGCAAGGAACCTTGGCGAAGCATTAAGAAGAATTGCTGAAGGCGCTTCGATGATTAGGACTAAAGGTGAACCTGGAACAGGCAATATTGTTGAAGCAGTAAGACATATGCGTATGGTAATGGATGAAATAAGGAAAATTCAAAATATGAGTGAAGAGGAATTGTATGTCGAGGCAAAGGAAATTGGAGCACCAATTGAACTCGTAAAGGAAGTAAAAGAATTAGGAAGACTTCCTGTGGTAAACTTTGCTGCAGGTGGTATTGCAACTCCTGCCGATGCAGCGCTTATGATGCAGTTAGGTGCAGACGGCGTATTTGTGGGCTCTGGCATTTTTAAGTCCTCCAATCCAAGAAAGAGAGCAGAAGCAATAGTTGCTGCAACAACATATTTTGACGATCCAAAGATTATTGCAAAGGTTTCAGAAGAGCTCGGTGAAGAAATGAAGGGTATTGATATAAGAGATCTTACCGAAGATAAATTAATGCAAGTAAGGAGCGAATAAGATGAGAATAGGAGTATTAGCATTACAAGGTGCTGTTTCAGAACACATAAATATGGTTAAAAGCCTTGGAGTTGAGGCAGTTCCAGTGAAGACCGCAGAGCAAATTAAGTCCGTTGATGGACTTATTATGCCAGGTGGCGAAAGCACCACAATGGGAAGGTTAATTACAAAATTCGAACTTGAGAATGTAATTAAGGAAAGAATTTCGGAAGGTATGCCTGTTTATGGGACATGCGCCGGGATGATTCTTCTTGCAAAGAGAATTAAAAACTACGAACAATTTACATTAGGAATTCTCGATATTACAGTAATAAGAAACGCATTTGGAAGGCAGATAGACAGTATGGAAGTAGACTTAAATGTGAAAGGTCTTGAAAGCCCCTTCCATGCAATATTCATTAGGGCACCAGTTGCAGTTGAATTAGGAAGTGATGTAGAAGCGCTTGCATCACTTGATGAGGGGGTTGTTTTCTTAAGACAGGGGAATGTTTTTGCATCAGCCTTCCATCCTGAACTTGGAAATGATCCACGAATTCATAAAATGTTTATAGAAAGTGTAGAAAAATTTTTAAATAAATAGGGAGGTTGAAACATGTCAGGACACTCTAAATGGCATAATATACAAGGAAGAAAGTCCGTTCAAGACGCAAAAAGAGGACAGTTATTTACAAAGTTAACAAAGGAACTGATTATTGCTGCAAAAATCGGTGGCGGCAACCCTGAAACAAATGCAAGATTGAGAAACGCTGTTGATAAGGCAAAACGACTTGGGATGCCGATGGATAAAATTAAACAGGCAATAATGAGAGGAACAGGTGAGTTGCCAGGTGTTACATATGAAGAATACACATATGAAGCCTATGGTCCTGCGGGAACTGCTTTCATTATAAAAATCTCAACTGATAACAAAAATAGAACAATCGCAGAGTTAAGAAAAATTTTCTCTAACTATGGCGGCAACCTTGCTGAATCCGGTGCTGTATCCTGGAACTTCGAAGCAAAGGGACAGATCGAATTAGAAGACTCTAATGGCTTGTCATTTGATGAATTATTTATGGAAATTGCTGATGCGGGTGCAGAAGACCTTAAAGAAGAAGAGGGCGTATTTACAGTATATACAGCACCACAAGACCTTGATAAGGTAAAGACAGCACTTGAAGAAAAGGGATTCAAAATCAAAGAAGCAGAATTGGTTATGATTCCAAAAACGCTTGTAAAGGTCACAGGTGAGGATGCTGTAAGAGTTGTTAAACTCTCGGACGAACTTGAAAACCACGACGACGTCCAGGATTACTATACAAACTACGATATCGACGAAGAAGAGTTAAAAGCAATTGCAGAAAGAATTGGCTCGTAATATTGATAGGTTTTCAGTTCTTGGAATTGACCCAGGAATAGCAACTACAGGTTTTGCAATTGTTGAAAAAGAAGAAGATAGAATTAATTTAGTAAGTTACGGAGTTATAAGAACAAATAAAGGTGCCGAGTTAGGTAAAAGACTCGGCATTCTTTATGAAAATCTGGACGATATCTTCAAAAATCACCAAATTGATTTCGTTTCTATTGAAAAGATATTCTTTAATACAAATCTTAAAACAGTAGTTAGTGTAAGCGAAGCAAGAGGTGTTATTTTACTTGCCTCGCACATTCACAAAAAACAAGTTTTTGAATACACACCGCTTGAAGCAAAAAAGACGGTTGTGGGTTTTGGAAGAGCATCCAAAGTTGAGGTGCAGAATACACTAAAAGCAATCCTAAACTTAGACACTGTTCCAAAACCAGATGATGCAGCAGATGCAATAGCAATCGCTTTATGTCACATTTATTCTTACAATTTCTACTCAAGGACGATAGATGATTAAAAAATTAAAAGGCGTAATTGAAGAATTAGAAGAAAACGCAGTAATAATTGATATAGGCGGGGTTGGTTTCGAAGTGTTTATTGCACATCCTGAGACTTTCGAAATTGGAAAGACGCATGAATTATACATCTACGAATATATTAAAGAAAACGAAATAAACCTATTTGGTTTTAGAACAAAGGAAGAACTGCAGTTCTTTAAACTCATTATCGACAAAATCTCAGGCGTTGGTCCAAAGAAAGCGCTGGATATTTTTGCTACTTTAAAACTTGATGAGATTAAAGAATCAATAAAGAAGGGAGACTATTCACCTTTCCTGAAGGTAAAAGGTCTCGGCGAAAAGACTGCGAAAAGAATCGTTCTCGAAATTGGAGGCGAGTTAAAGAAACTCGAAGAGCCAGGAGATGAAACACTCGATATAGTGATAGATTCTCTTGTTTCACTTGGCTTTGAAAAGAGCAAAGTTAAAGAAATAATTAAGTCTATAGACCGTAGTGAAAATATAGAAGAAATGATAAAAGAAGGTATTAAAAAGTTGAGCAATGAAAAACATTAGACCACAAAGTTTAGATGAATTTATAGGGCAGGAAAAAGTTGTTGAAAGTATAAAGATCGCAATTCAGTCATCAAACTCAAGAAATGACCATCTCGAGCATATCCTTTTCTACGGACCACCAGGATTAGGCAAAACAACACTTGCAAAAATAATTGCGGAGGAACTTAAAGTAAATCTCAAATATGCAACAGGACCTTCAATAGAAAAGGTTTCAGACCTTGCGGGTATTCTCATAAATCTATCCAACAACGATATTCTTTTTATTGACGAAATCCATAGACTTCCTAAGCCTGTTGAAGAAGTACTTTACTCTGCTATGGAAGATTTTAAACTGCCAATTGTTGCAGGTGCAAAAAGAAGTGCCCATACAATCACTTTGAACTTACATCCCTTTACCCTAATTGGTGCAACAACAAGATTCGGACTCATATCCCCACCACTCAGGGATAGATTTGGAATGGTCTTTCACCTTGAACTCTATAGCCCTGAAGAAATAATGAAAATAGTTTTAAGAGATGCTAAAATCTTAGGAGTTGAAATTACAGAAGAAGGCGCTTACGAAATAGGAAAACGTGCAAGAGGCACTCCAAGAATAGGCATACAACTTTTAAAAAGGGTTAGAGACTTTTCAAATGTAAATGGATTAAAAGAAATAACAAAAGAAGTAGCAATTAACGCATTTAAGAGTCTCAATATAGATGATTACGGCCTTAACGAAATTGATAGAAAATATCTCAAAATACTACTCCAAAACTTTAATGGAGGCCCTGCAGGCATCGAGGCGATTTCAACAACAATGGGTGAAGATAGAGGTACAATTGAAGAAATCGTAGAGCCATACCTTATAAAAATAAACTTCATTGTAAGGACACAAAAAGGAAGACTTATAACACCACAAGCAAAAGAATATCTTGGAATTAAACCTAACGATTCGAAAAATTCTTTATTCTAAATTTAAGAAATAGTATTATAATAAATAAAAAGGGGTCATTATGATAAACATCGAAAAAGATGTTTTTGCGTATTTGCTTGCAGGTGGCAAAGGCGAGAGATTATACCCTCTAACAAAAGAGAGGGCAAAGCCAGCGGTACCGTTTGGAGGAAAGTTCAGGATTATCGACTTCACCCTCAGTAATTGTGTAAACTCAGGTATAAGAAGAATTGCCGTTGCAACTCAGTACAAGTCAGCATCCTTAAGAAGACACCTTGCTCTTGCGTGGAATTTTCTTAATGTGAGATTTAACGAATATGTAGTTGATGTTCCACCACAACAGATATTTGGCGAAAGGTGGTATCTTGGGACGGCAGATGCAGTATTCCAGAATCTTTACTTCATTGAACAGGAAAAGCCAAAACTTGTTCTGATACTTTCGGGAGACCACATCTATAAGATGGACTATAAGGATATGATAGAGACACACCTTAAAAATAACGCTGACCTTACAATAGCAACGATAGTTATAGAAAAGGGAAGGGCAAGTGCCTTTGGAATAATGGAGGTAGATGAAACTGGAAGAATAATAAACTTCAAGGAAAAACCAAAAGACCCTCCCACCTTGAAGGACGACCCTTCTAAGTGCCTTGCATCAATGGGCGTGTATATTTTTAATCCAAATACGCTCGTTGAACTTCTTACTCACGATGCCGAAGTCTCAACCTCTTCGCACGATTTTGGAAAAGATGTGATACCATATGCAATTCATCATGGCTATAAAGTTTATTCGCATCAATTCAGAAACAAGGATGGCAGTCTCGGTTATTTTCAGGATGTAGGAACTATTGACGCTTATTACTGCGCAAATATGGACATTCTCTCGCCACGACCAAAAATCGATATCTTCGATAGAAGCTGGCCGATATACACACATTCAAGGCAATATCCACCTTGCAAAATTACAGAAGGTGAACTTGACGGCTCTCTTGTTGAAAGTAAGGTAGAAAATTCAATCATAGGAGAGGGCTCAATAATAAGTGGCGCACAAATTAGAAATTCGATTATTTTCTATGATGTAAAAGTTAAAGCAGGAAGTATAATTGAAGATTCAATTATTTTTGGAGAAGTTAAAATCGGACGGAATGTAAAAATAAGACGTGCAATAATTGATAAACATGTAGAGGTACCAGATGGTATGGAGATAGGTTACAATCCCGAGTTTGATAAAAAATACTTCTATGTAACGCCTACAAATATCGTAGTGCTTGAAAGAGGATATAAATTCACAAAGAAGCAACTGGAGGGTATAAACTATGGAAAACCTGAACAAACTTAAAAGAAAAGAATTACTAAGAATTGCAAAACTTCATGGAATAAAAAATAGAAACAAAATGAAAAAAGAGGATTTGATAAAGGCAATTAAAAAGGCAAGAAAGTCTCTTGAAGAAATAAAAACAATTGAAGAAAAACTCAGGAAGGAATTAAGCGAAAAAACAGGAGAACCACACCTTATTGCAATTCCAAAAGAACCTGGTTACGCATTTATTAATTGGGAGTCCGAAAAAAGTGGTGCTGGTATATTAAAAGTCTATGAGGATAAACACGAAAAATTTGCAATTCCTGTAAACCTTGAGCAGGGAAAAAGTTATGTAAAGGTCGAGGAAGACAGAGTAGTAAAAGCAGTTCTTGGTGTTGATGAAAATGGAAAATTCAAAAAGATAATGGAATCAAATGAAATTATCATCCCAACAACGAAAAAAACAGAAGGAAAAGTTGAATTTAGAGATGTAAGAACGCTCAAAAAGGAAATGCCTGGAAAAACTAAGAAAAAGGAGATGGAAAAAGTAGTGGAAGAAGAGATGAAAACCGCAAAAGAGTTGAAGTATCTAAGATATAAAAAGGAGGGCGAATGAAAAAGGGTTACCTTGCAATCGTGCTTCATTCACACCTCCCTTTTGTGAAACATCCCGAAGAGGAATTTTTTATTGAAGAAAATTGGTTATATGAGGCAATAACTGAAAGCTATCTTCCATTGCTTTATAATTTCTACAAACTGAGAGACGAAGGAGTTCAATTTAGATTAACGATGTCCCTTACTCCACCACTCTCAAATATGCTACTCGACGACCTTCTTATGAATAGATTCAAACGCTATATTAATTTAAGGATAGCGCTTCTTGAGGATTTACTCAAAAAAGAAACAAACGCAAAGAAGACAGAAAACTACATTTTTTATAAAGAAAGACTAAATACCTTATACAACTTCTTTAAGAACACCCTCAAAGGAAATATTATTAACGGCTTTAAGCAACTCCAAAATGATGGCTTTTTAGATGTAATAACATGCACTGCAACACATGAAATTCTACCATTGGAAACGCATAGAAAAATTCAGGAAGTCCAGGTTGAAGTTGGGGTTGAAAACTACAAGCGCATTTTTGGAAAGTCCCCACGTGGTATATGGCTTGGTGAGTGCGCTTACGCACCGCCAGTATCAGAAATTCTTGCAAAATATGGAGTTGAGTACACTATACTTGATGCACACGGCTTGATAAACGCAAAACCATCGCCATTCTATGGGATTTCTGCTCCGATTGCAAGTAAGGATGGCGTTGTATTTTTTGGAAGGGACCCTGAAGCTTCCAAACAGGTATGGTCGGCAAAGGAAGGATATCCAGGAGACTTTAACTATAGAGAGTTCTACAAGGATATTGTTTATGAAATTGACGATAAAAGTATAAAGAAATACATCCATCCTGCTGGATTTAAAGTAGATTCTGGTATCAAGATTCATAAAATTACAGGAAATGTAGGGCTTGATAAAAAAGAATTCTACGATAGGAATAAGGCACTTGAAATGGTTGAAACTCATGCAGGAAACTATATGTTTAATAGAGAAAAACAGATAGAGTACCTTTCGAGCATTATGGATAGACCGCCACTTGTAGTTGCTCCATTTGACACAGAATTATTCGGGCACTGGTGGTTTGAAGGACCAGAATTTCTTGCAAGTCTTTTCAGGAAAATCTACAACTATTCGGAGGTAATTGAAACTATAACTCTTTCCGAATATATTGATAAACACCCTGTTATGCAGATTTCTGAACCAGCAATTTCATCCTGGGGTGATGGGGGATATTTCAAAGTGTGGCTTAATGACAATACTGATTGGGTTTACCCACACTTAAGTGCTATAGGTAAACGAATGCTAAACCTTACAAAAAATTTCAAAACACCAAAAAATAAATTGCAGGAAAGGGCGCTTAATATGTGTGCAAGAGAATTGCTTCTTGCTGAAAGCTCAGATTGGGCATTTTTAATAACAGTTGGAAGTGCAGTGAACTATGCAACAGAGATGCAAAAATTCCATATAAACGCCTTCAATAAGCTCTATAATGAAATATTGGAAGATAATATAGATGAAGTGTTTCTTGCTTACTTAGAAGAAAAGGATAGTATATTCCCCTTCTTAGATTACAAAATTTTTAACGAATGAGGTGAAAATATGTTAACAAGAGACGAAGCATTTAAACTTTTGCAAGAAAAAGTGCATGACGAAAACCTTATTAAACACATGCTTGCAACAGAAGCAATTATGAGAAGTCTTGCAAGAAGGTTTAATGAGGATGAAGAAAAGTGGGGATTAACAGGACTTCTCCATGACATCGATTACGAAGAAACAAAGGAAAATCCGGAAATCCATAGTAAAATCGGTGCACAATGGTTAAAAGATCTTGGTTTCGAAGACGATGTAGTTCATGCAGTGCTCGCACATAACGAAAGGCACGGAGTTGAAAGAACATCACTTCTTGATAAGTCACTATGGGCAGTCGATCCTACAACAGGTTTTATAATTGCGGTTGCCCTTGTAAGGCCTGATAAAAAACTTGCTTCGGTTGAACTTAAATCGATGAAGAAAAAATTCAAGGAAAAAAGTTTTGCAGCAGGTGCAGACAGAGAACAGATTAAGTCATGCGAAACAGAACTTGGTATTCCACTTGATGAGTTTCTTGAGTTATCCATTCAGGCGCTCATAGGCATTGCCGATGTTTTAGGACTTTAGTTAAGAGTATGAAGTTAAAAGAACTACTTGCCATACTTAATGAGATTTCTCCATTTCTCCTGCAGGAAGAATACGATAACTCTGGACTGCAATTTGGTGACCTTGAAAGCGACACAGGAAATATTCTGCTTGCACTTGACCTTACAAAAGATGTTATAAAAGAGGCAAAAGAACTAAATGTAAAAACGATCATAACACACCATCCTGTCATCTTTAAACCAGTAAAAAGTATTGAAAAAAGCAAGAATGAACCCCTTTTTTATGCTATTACAAGCAATATAAACATAGTGAGTTTTCATACAAATTTTGACATTGCAGAATCGGGGTTAAACGATTACTTTATAAATCTTCTTAATCTAAAGAAAATTAAACCCATTGTAGAGAGCAAGGAAAAAGTTTATAAAGTCGTAACCTATGTGCCTGAAGAGTATGCAGAAAAAGTTAGAAACGCAATGTTTGAGGGTGGTGCAGGACATATCGGTAATTATGATGAGTGCTCGTTCAATTCTTTAGGGACTGGCACTTTTAGACCTCTTCCTAATGCAAATCCTTTCATAGGAACAAAAAACATAAGAGAGTTAGTCAACGAAGTTAAAATTGAGGTCGTTGCAAGAGAAAGAAATTTACAGAGTGTTCTTTCAAATTTACGTAAAGCCCATCCTTATGAAGAGCCTGCGATTGATGTTTTTGAAATTCTCTTTGAAAAAAATTACGGAATAGGCGCTATAGGTATACTTGACCAGGAACAAAGTGTGTCAGATTTTATAAGTAACTTCAAGAAAAAGACCAATACAAATTACGTAAGATATATTGGAGATATGAACGCAAAAATTTCAAAAATTGCAGTTTGTACAGGCTCATGCGGAAGTTTATTTGAATACCTTTCAGATATCCATTTATTCATTACGGGCGATATAGGATACCACACAGCACTTGCAATGAAAGAAAGAGGGCTAAATGTTCTGGATGTAGAGCATTTCGAGACCGAAAAGTTCTTCAAAGAAGCATTGTTTGAAAGGCTTAAAAACTATATAGATTTAAGACTTATAAAACTATCTACAGTTGAAAAGTCGCCGTTCTACTTAATATAAAATGGCAGGGCAAACACCCTGCCATTTTTTCAAAGTCAATTGAAATAAATTACTTTAATTCTACTTTTGCTCCAGCTTCTTCTAATTTCTTCTTGAGTTCTTCTGCGTCTTTCTTTGGAAGAGCTTCCTTAATCTTCTGTGGTTCTTTTTCTGCTGCTTCAACCACATCTTTGGATTCCTTCAAACCAAGATTAAGAGTTTCTCTTACAACCTTAATAACATTGATTTTCTTTGCAGGATCAAAACCAATAAGAACTACATCAAATTCTGTCTTTTCTTCCTGTGGTGCTGCTGCCTGTTGTGCTGCTCCACCCATAGGCATTGCTGCCATAGGAACTGCTGCAGTTACTCCGAATTTCTCCTCAAGAGCCTTTACGAGTTCTGAGAGTTCTAAAACGCTCATTTTTTCAATTGCTTCGATGATTTCTTCTTTTGTCATGTTAGCCTCCTTAAAATTTTAATTTATGCTGCTATACTTTCTTTTTTAACTTTAATTTGGTTTAAAACTGTAACCAAATCTCTCTCTGGTTTTGAAAGCACTGTAACCAGTCTTTGAATTGGTGAATTCAAGAGGTACAATAGCTTTCCAACAATAACTGGTTTTGGCGGAAGTTTCGAAAGTTCCACAAGTTCAGCACCATTGAGATACTTTCCATCAACAAAGCCACCTTTCATTTCAAAGAAAGGTTTTTCATCTGCATCTTTTGCCTCAACAAATTTCTTTGCTAATTCCGTAGGATCCATTGAAGAGACAACGAGAGCAACATTACCAAAGAAAATGTTCTGTGGGACCGTTACTCCAAGCTCACTACAAGCAATTCTTAAAAGGTCGTTTTTAACAACCCTGTAGTAAATGTTAGAAAGCTTAAAGTCTTTTCTTAAGTTGGTAATGTCGTTTGCCTTAATACTCTTAAAATCTACAAAAAAGACGCTCTGCTCATTTATCTTCTTCAGTTTTTCCTCAATCTCATCAATAATTTTTCTTTTTTCTTCTCTCTTCATAGAGCCTCCTTAAATTAAAAACCCCGGTTGTTCACCAACCGGGCGAAAGAGGTAAACATGCAACTCTATTCTTTCAACCTCGGTTGGCAAACATTAAGGGGATATAGATCCCCACCAACTGTCTTCGGTTTAAAAGCTAATTCAATTTTATGCTCTTAAAAGTTCGTTAACGTTTACCTTCACTGCAGGAGACATCGTAAGTGAAAGGTAAACCTTCTTTATGTACTGCCCTCTTACTGAAGCAGGTCTTGATTTAACAATAGCAGAGTTCAGAGCAAGCAAGTTTTCTTTAAGTTGCTCAGGTGTAAAAGATGATTTACCAATAACTGTGTGAACTACTCCCGTTTTATCAACCCTGAACTCAATTTTACCTGCCTTAAATTCTTTCACTGTATCGTGAATATCCATAGTAACAGTACCTGATTTTGGTGAGGGCATAAGTTTTCTTGGACCAAGTATCTTTGCGATACGTCCAAGAGATTTCATCATGTCTGGTGTTGCGATCGCTACATCAAAATCAAGGAAGTTCTCTTTTTCAATCTTTTGAATAAGATCTTCCCCACCTACATAATCGGCACCTGCATCTTTTGCTTCCTGTGCCTTATCTGCTGTAGCAAATACAAGCACTTTTACGCTTTTTCCAGTTCCATGCGGCAGAGTAATTACACCACGGATGTTCTGGTCTGCCTGTTTTGGGTCAACATTTAACACGTAGGCTACTTCAACTGATTCATCAAATTTTGCGCTTTTGAGATTTCTTACTGTCTCAATCGCTTCATCAATAGAGTAGGCTTTTTGCCTATCAATCTTCTTAAGAAGTTCTAAATACCTTTTACCTCTTTTCACTTTAACCTCCTTGTGGTCACAGACTCTTAGTCTCCCACAAAATTACTTAACCTTCAATAACCGTAACACCCATATTCTTTGCGGTGCCTTCGATAATACGCGTTGCCGCCTCAAGGTCTGTGGTGTTAAGGTCTTTCATTTTAACTTTTGCAATTTCCATAAGTTGAGATCTTTTAATTGTCCCAACTTTTTTCTTGTTAGGCTCTGGAGAACCTTTCTCAATTTTTAAAGCCTTCTTTATTAAAGAAGACGCAGGAGGAGTTTTAAGAATGAAGTCAAAACTCCTATCCTCATAAACCCTAATTAAAACAGGTATTATATAGCCTTCCTGTCCCTGTGTCGCTGCATTGAACTTCTTGCAAAAGTCCATTATATTTATTCCCTTTGGTCCAAGTGCAGTTCCAACTGGAGGCGCAGGAGTAGCTTTACCTGCCTCTAACTGCAGTTTTACAAGTCCTACTAATTTCTTTTTCTTGGCCATATAAAATCACCTCAAACTTTCTGAATATGTTCGCTTTGTATCTCAACTGGCATTTCTCTACCAAACATCTTAAGCACAACCCTTGCAGTCCCTTTCTCTTCATCAATTGCTTCCACGACACCTTCCATATTTTTGAAAGGTCCGACAAGGATTCTAACTCTATCATTGATATCGAAATGCAGTTTTTCTTTTGCCTTTTCTTCTGTTACCCTTTGCTCAATTATTTTCTTTATTTCGTCCTCTGAGATAGGTGTAGGCTTGCCAGTAGGGCCAACAAAACCCAACACACCCGGAGTATTCCTAACAACATACCAGGACTCATCATCCATAATCATTTTAACGAGTATATACCCAGGAAATACCTTAACAGGCTTTATTTTCCTTTTACCTTTCTTGTCAACTACACTATAGTAGTCAACTGGTAAAAGGACTTCAAGGACACGGTCTTCTAAACCGTATCCTTTTATTCTCTCCTTGAGTTCCTCAAGGACTTTTTGCTCTTTTCCTGAGTATGTGTGTACAAGATACCAACGCGGTATCTTTGTCTCGTCTTCTCTCATGTTATTTGCTCAATACCAGTTTCAGAAGTTGTGCGAACAAGAAGTCCCACACACCAATGTAAACCGTCCAGAAAACAAGGAACCCAAGAACAACACTAACATCCTGTATAAGTTCTTTCCTTGTTGGCCACTTAACTTTGTATCTCAATTCAACCCAAACACCTCGTACGAAATCCCTAAATGAGGTTTTGGGTAAAGTTACTGTTTGCGTGGAAGTTGTTTTATTTTTTACTGCTTGTTCTTTCTCTTTCATAATTTACTGGCAGGCCCGGAGGGAATCGAACCCCCAACCTACGGTTTTGGAGACCGTTGCTCTACCAATTGAGCTACGAGCCTATGCCTTTACCTCCTTGTGCACAGTATGTTTCTTACAAAACTTGCAATACTTCTTAATCTGTAACTTATCCTTATTATTCTTCCTGTTGATGGTGGTAGCGTAGTTTCTTCTTTTACATTCAGTGCATTCGAGTAGAATTATATCTCTCATTATCCTTACTCCTACTCAATAACCTTTGTAATAACTCCAGCACCTACAGTTTTACCACCTTCACGGATAGCAAATCTCTGGGTTTCCTCAAGAGCAACAGGATAGATGAGTTCAACGGTCATATCAACGTTATCACCTGGCATTGCCATCTGGACTCCTTCAGGAAGGGTAATTGTACCGGTTACATCTGCTGTTCTTAAGAAGAACTGTGGTTTGTAACCTGTAAGGAAGGGTTTGTGTCTTCCGCCTTCTTCTTTACTGAGGATATAGACACGTGCCTGGAACTTCCTGTAGGGTTTAATGGTACCAGGTGCTGCAAGTACCATACCTTTTTCAACTTCTTCGTGGTCAATACCTCTTAAGAGGACACCGACGTTATCTCCTGCCTGTCCTTCATCGAGGATCTTTCTGAACATTTCGATACTTGTTGCAACAGTCTTCTTTATCTCAAAGGAGAGACCGACAATTTCTACTGGGTCACCGGTTCTGATGATACCTCTTTCGATTCTTCCTGTTACAACTGTACCTCTACCTGTAATGGTGAAGACGTCTTCAATAGGCATAAGGAAGGGTTTGTCGATTGCTCTTTCTGGGGTTGGGATGTATTCATCTACTGCATCCATAAGTTCCCAGATTTTGTCTGTCCATGGGTTCTTACCACGGGAGATATCGCCCTCTGCTTCAAGTGCCTTAAGAGCTGAACCTCTGATTACAGGAACTTCATCTCCTGGGAATCCATACTTGCTTAAGAGTTCCCTTGTTTCCATTTCAACAAGGTCAACAAGTTCTGGATCATCAACCATGTCTACTTTGTTAATGAAAACAACGATTCTTGGGACGTTTACCTGACGGGCAAGAAGGATGTGCTCTCTTGTCTGAGGCATTGGTCCATCTGTTGCTGCAACAACGAGAATTGCACCATCCATCTGAGCTGCACCGGTGATCATGTTCTTGATGTAGTCAACGTGACCTGGGCAGTCGATATGGGCATAGTGCCTCTTCTCGGTTTCATACTCAGTGTGGTGGACGTTAATGGTAACGCCTCTTGCCTTTTCTTCAGGTGCGTTGTCAATTTCGTCGTACCTCTTGGGTTGAGTTTTACCAAGAGTTGCTAATACCTTTGTAATTGCAGCCGTAAGTGTAGTCTTACCATGATCGATATGACCAATGGTACCGATGTTCACATGCGGCTTAGACCTTTCAAATTTTTCTTTAGTTGCCATGTTGTACCTCCTTCGCAATCTCTATTATATATAAATTTCATTAATCACAAAAATGGAGCCCACGACCAGGATTGAACTGGTGACCTCGTCCTTACCAAGGACGCGCTCTACCGACTGAGCTACATGGGCTCAATACTTTCCAAAAATAAATTAATGGTCGCGGGGGCTGGATTTGAACCAGCGACCTCCGGGTTATGAGCCCGACGAGCTACCTGACTGCTCCACCCCGCAACCTGGAGCGGGAGACGGGAATCGAACCCGCGACGATCAGCTTGGAAGGCTGATGCTCTACCACTGAGCTACTCCCGCGCATCATGGTGGGCAGGGAGGGATTCGAACCCCCGAAGGCGCACGGCCAACAGATTTACAGTCTGTCGCCTTTAACCACTTGGCTACCTACCCACTGGAGCCGACGAGCCGACTTGAACGGCTAACCTACTGATTACAAGTCAGTTGCTCTACCCGTTGAGCTACGTCGGCATTCCGAATTTTATTATACGAATATTGTGCTATTTGTCAAGAGGTAAACACTCTCATTTAGAGGAGTTAATAAATTTTTGAGCCTTTTTCTTAATTCGTTGGATTGTATTATCAACAGATTTATAATCTTCGTTAAGTAATCTTGCTATATCTCGTATTTTTACACCTTCAAGATACAATTCAAATACCTTCATTTCTTTCGGCGCAAGCAATTTTTTGAATTCTTCTATCTCTTCTTTTATCTCAAATTCACTTTCAAAGTCATAAGTTTTGGAGATTGCCTCATCAAGTGGCACCTCGATTTTTCTTTTCCTTAAAAAGTCAAGGATACGGTTCCTTACATTAATAAAAAGAAAATTCTCAAAATTTCCGTAATTTTCAGAATATCCATCAATACTCTTAAGGGCAGCAAAAAGAGCCTCAAGATAAAGGTCATCTCTGTCTTCTTTTGTAAGAAAAAGCCCATAGTATCTTACAATTTTCTTAATAAAAGGAGTGTATATCTTTAAAATCTCTTCTTGAGCAGACCTATCCTGTAACTTTGCTAACTTTAATAGTTCGCTTATATTATGCGTACTATCCATTTTTCAGTTTTTCTTCTAACGCCCTAAAAAGCACAATACCAGTTGCAACAGAAACATTAAGAGAATTAACTCTTCCCCTCATTGGGATTTTTACAACATAATCGCACTCTTTGAGGATACCTTTTCTTATACCCTCCCCTTCATTACCCATAACAAAAGCAAAAGGATGGTTTTTGTAATCTACATCAAAATAATTAACTTCTGCATTAACATCTGTTCCAATAATCCAAACACCCATATCCTTCAATTCTGAGATTGCCTGAGTTAGGTTCTTTACTTTGTATATATTTACATGAAACACAGCGCCAGAAGAGATAGACATTACAGTCTCTGTAACCTCGCAGGACTCTCTTTCCTGAATTACAATGTCTTTTACGCCTGCACATTCTGCTGCTCTAATAATCGCACCAAAATTCTGTGGATCTTGAATACGGTCCAAAAGAAGAATTATGCTATTTCTCTTTACTTTTAAATCCGCAAAGTCTTTGTACTCATAAGAGGCACCAACACCTACAACACCTTGATGGTTCATAATTTTAAATCTTCTATCGAACCAACTTTTTTCTCTTGTAAGAACCTGAATTTCATTTTTTCTTGCGTGTGCAAGGATTGATTTCATAGTATTCTCTTTAAGGTCAATACCATCCTCAATCACTATAAGTCTTATCGGATAATGAGCCCTTAACGCTTCTAATACAGGGTTTCTGCCGATAATAAAGTATTCGTTTTTAATTTTATCCATTTGTCGCCTCTAATCTATATTTTGTACCATCTTTCGTGTCTTCTAAAATTATTCCTATCTCCTTAAGCCCATCCCTTATTTTGTCAGAAAGGGCGAAGTTCTTCTCTTTTCTAAACTTATTTCTTACCTCAATTAATGCATTAAGAGCTTCAATAGGATCGTCTAATTCTTTTTGAGAAAGCGCTTCTTTTATGCTTTCATCCTTCAAAAATTCTTCCAAAACCTTTGAAATTTTTTCCTTAAATGAGAAATCAATATTTCTTTCTTCCCCAATCCTATCAAAGCCAAGAATATAAAACATATCCTTGAGAACATTATTGAGCATTGCAAGGTCATCTTTCGAGATACTATCCTTGTTTGCATTGAAAAATCTAAATATTTCGAACAAAACTGAGATAGCAACTGGTGTATTAAAATCATCATCCATTGCTTCCATAAATTGCTCTTTCCACTTTAATATTTGCTCTTTTATAGACATATCTCCTGATGTAGCCCTGTTAAGATACTTTTTCAACTCGAGATAACTATTATGAAGATACTCGTAGTTTTTACGGGCAACTTCCAACCCTTCAAGGTCAAAATTCAAAGGCTTTCTGTAGGAGACTGATATATAGAAAAGCCTTAAAACCTCTCCGTCGTAATCCTCAAGAAGCGTATGAAGATTAAAGAAGTTCCGAAGGGACTTACTCATTTTTTCTCTGTTTACATTAAGCATTCCATTGTGAACCCAGAATCTCACGAAAGGCTCAACACCAGTATACGCTTCGGACTGAGCAATCTCATTTTCGTGGTGAGGGAATATAAGATCGTCACCGCCACCATGAATATCAAAAGAGTTGCCAAGTATTTTTAGAGTCATTGCAGAACACTCTATATGCCAGCCTGGTCTTCCTTTACCCCAGGGGCTGTCCCAGGAAGGTTCACCTTCTTTTGCCTTTTTCCAGAGTGCAAAATCAAGCGGATTTCTCTTTTCCGGGTTTACCTCAATCCTTGCACCTGCCTGGAGTTCTTCTAAATTCCTGTGAGAAAGTTTCCCATAGTCCTTAAACTTTGCTACATCATAATATACACCATCGGATATCTCGTATGCGTACCCTTTTTCGACAAGTACCTTTACCATTTCAATAATATCCTCTATAAACTCGGTTGCTCGTGGATATGCATAGAGAGGCAATACATTCAGTTTCTTAAGGTCTTCAAGATAGATTGAAGCATACTTTTCTGCAAGTTCCTTAAAGTTTACCTTAAGTTCATTTGATCTTTCGATGATTTTGTCGTCAATATCCGTAAAGTTTGAAATATGAATAACTTCATATCCAAGATAGGTAAGATATCTATGCATTACATCGTATACCACAGCAGAACGTCCGTGCCCTGCATGAGCATAATCATACGGCGTAAGCCCACATACATACATATAAACCTTGCCTTTTTCACGGGTTGTAAATTCTTCAAGTTTTCTTGTAAGGTCATTATAAACCTTAAGCATTTAACACCTCCAGCACCCTTGTTAGCCTCGCTATTGCTTCATCCTTCCCTATAAAGTAAATAAACTCATGCACTTCCATCCCTTCTTCCTTCATTGTTATTGCAAGCCGCAAAGGGAAGTAAAGATTCTTACCTTTTATCTTCAATTCCTTTCCAAGTTCCCTTATAAGACTTAATATTGTATCCATCGTAAAGGGCTCAAGACTTTGAAGCCTATCTTTGAATTTCTCAATAAGCTCCTTTGCGTTGTATTCTTTAATTTTTTCTATGATGTCCGTATTTATTTCGTATTGTTCAAAGAGTTGCGAAGATACTCTTTCTACATCCTTTACTGTATCAAAATGTTCTTTCATTGTTTCAATGAACGAAAGCCACCACTCTTTAGGCTTTTTGCTAAAATCAATCCCAATACTCTCTCCAACTTCATAGATTCGTTCTGCAGGGGTCTGAGTTAGATATTTATGGTTCATCCATTTAAGTTTTTCAAAGTCAAATATAGCGGGAGCTTTGTTAACTGAGGAGAGATCAAAGAGTTCGATGAGTTCCTGTTTTGTAAAGAACTCTCTATTGTCTTTAT
>Ga0081479_104441_pt1 | contig 23855 bp, 19 predicted proteins | sample MamHotmetagenome_FD_70984 | JGI IMG/M metagenome (GOLD analysis project Ga0081479, IMG submission 70984) | Hot spring cone microbial streamer communities from Mammoth Hot Spring (Liberty Cap Streamers), Yellowstone National Park, USA - T=72 v2... | ecosystem: Environmental > Aquatic > Thermal...
GAAGGCTTTGGAATACCGCCACTTGAAGCTCAAGCTTGTGGATGTCCTGTTATATGTTCAAACGCTGCAAGTCTTCCTGAAGTCTACGGAGATAGTGTATTATACTGTAACCCATACGATCCAAATGATATAAAAGAAAAGATAGAAATTCTCGTAAATGATGAAGGTTTAAGAGAAGAGCTTAGATTGAAAGGGTTTGAAAATGTAAAAAGATTTAGCTGGAAAAAATCGGCAAAAAAGATAATAGAAATAATCGAGAGGTTAGAGTGACAATTAAAAAAGCATTGGTTCATGATTGGTTTGTAGTATATGGTGGTGCGGAAAAATGCGTAGAGAGTTTTACTAACATATACGAAGATTTTGACATATACAGCTTAGTTGATTATTTAGATGATAAAGACAGAGAGAGAATCTTAAAAGGCAAAAAAGCAAATACAAGTTTTATTCAGAGATTACCTTTCTCTAAAAGTAAATATAGACAATACTTACCTTTATTCCCCATAGCTATAGAACAGTTTGACCTTAAAGAGTATGATTTAATTTTATCAAGCTCTCATGCAGTTGCAAAAGCTGTCCTTACACATCCAAACCAATTACATATTAGTTATGTCCATACACCAATGAGATATGCTTGGGATTTATATCATCAATACCTAAAAGAAAGTGGACTTGACAAAGGTATAAAAGGTATATTAGCTAAATATTTTCTTCATAAAATTAGACAGTGGGATATAACTACTATAAACAGAGTAGATCATTATATAGTCAATTCATATTATGTTGCAAAAAGAATTAAAAAGTTATATGGAAAAGATGCAGTTGTAATATATCCGCCAGTAGATGTTGACAAATTTACTATAAATGAAAATAAAGAAGATTTTTATCTGGCAGTTTCTCGAATGGTTCCTTATAAAAAGATAGATTTGATTGTTGAAGCATTTAAATACATAGACAAAAAATTAATCGTTGTTGGTGATGGTCCTGATATGGAAAAAGTAAAAGCAAAGGCTGGTAAAAATGTTGAAATTTTAGGTTACCAGCCGGATGAAGTAGTAATTAATCTAATGCAAAAGGCAAAAGCTTTTATATTTGCAGCAGAAGAAGATTTTGGAATAGTTCCGGTAGAAGCTCAGGCTTGCGGTACTCCTGTTATATGTTACGGAGTGGGTGCAGTTCGTGAAACGGTTATAGACAACAAAACAGGTATTTATTTTATGAGGCAAGATGTTCAAAATTTAGTAGATGCTATAAATAAATTTGAAAAAATGCAAGATAGTTTCGATCCAAAAATAATAAGAGAAAATGCTTTAAAATTTTCAAGATACAGATTTGAAGAAGAAATAAGAAAATTTATAGAAGAGAAATATCATGAATTTAAAAATAAGAGGTAACTACTCAATAAGCCCCCTCTCTCTTTAAAACAACCTTGATAGTTTTTATTAAGATAACTATATCAAGCCATAAATTCCAATTTTTCACATACCAAACATCTAATTCAACTCTTTCATCATAAGAAGTATCACTTCTTCCACTAATCTGCCATAAGCCGGTAATACCGGGTAAAACTTCATAATAATAGATTGCGTAATCTTTATAATATTTATCAATTTCTTCTTTAGTCACCGGTCTTGGACCAACTAAGGACATTTCACCTTTTAAAACATTAAATATTTGAGGCAGTTCATCTAAAGATGTTTTTCTTAAGAATTTTCCAACCTTTGTTACTCTTGGATCATTTTTTAATTTTCTAAAAGTCTCATACTCCTGTCTTAGCTCAGGATTTTTTTCTAAGAGCTCCTTTAATAACTCATCCGCATTTGTATACATTGACCTAAATTTTATTACCTTAAATTTTTTACCATTTTTTCCTACCCTTTCTTGAGTATAAAAAATAGGACCTCTACTGTCCAGTTTTATTAATACTCCAATAATTAATACGGTGGGCAACAAGATAGGTAGCATTAAAATTGATAAAGTTAAATCAAAAAATCTTTTTATGGCTTGATTTACATTTGATTCTAAATGGTTTTCAATTTTAAGTAAAAACATCTTTTCATTGAATAAATTATAAATTTCACTATTTAACAAGCCTATATCATTTAAAGCTGGGACAATAAATACATTTTTTGTATGTCTATGAATTTTGTTAATCAAGTCGTTAAGATTGTTTGAATCTAAAGAGGGCATTACAATGATTGCTGTATCTATTTTATTAAGAGGTTCAATATTAGAAATTTTTCCAAGAATTGGATATTTCTTATTGTTTATTTCAATACATCCTTCTTTACTATCATCTAAAAAACCCTTAATCTCGAAATCAAGATGTGGGTCTTCTATTATACTTTTTGCTACACTTTTTCCTGTTTCACCAGCACCTATGATTAAGATAGGATTTCTGTAAAAGCTAAACAAGATTTTTTTACCAAGATGTCTAAATAAAGGAAAAAATATTAATGAGTAGAAATATAAGAAGATTATCGTTAACCTTGAGACCAAATGGGCTTGTTTCGTAAGAGACAGTATAAAGAATATAAAAACAGTAGAAAAACTAATAGCTTTTATAATTTGTTTAATCTCATCCCAAAATGGATAGTTTTTTGTATATAATTTTTCATACCACAGGAAAAATAAAAAAATAATTGGTATCCACAAAAAACTTAGAAGATAACTAAAAGTATAATTGTAATCAATATCTTTTAGAATGCTGACGGATAAAAACTTTCTTGTTAAAAATGCTAAATACAAAGATAGATAATATGCGGATAAATCAAACACAAGTAAAAGGATTAATTTTAAAATTTTTTTCATTCAAAAACTTCTCCAAACCGCAACATTAATAAGTAATTTTTCGTTATTTTCTATTTTCAAAAAGATTATTTTATCATAATGATATTTGTAATTATAAATGAATATATACGTCGAGTGAGAAATTCAATAAAAGTATGAGATTTTTCGCCGGCTGCAGAATGACAAATAAGGTTTATCCTTCCTTTAACACTTATCAATTAACCTTTTCCTGTCATCCTGAGGCTGTAAGTCGAAGGATTTCCTCTTTTAAAAATAAGAAAAAATGAGATACTTCGCTTTGCTCAGTATGACGATGTGGATTTTTGTAAACAATCTTCCTACTTTTCTTACTGTAAATTTGAAATAAAAACGTCAGCCTAATAATCTTTCAAATAATCCCTTTACATCTTCTTGTTTACCAAGCTGGTTAGCTAAACCTGTAAGATTATGGATTATATATTCATTCAACGGATTTAATGTTGCTGCTTTATAGAAAAATTGATATGCTTTTTCTAAATTATTTGCATAATACTCCAAAACGCCAAGGAGAATATTATACAAAGGTGCCTTGATAAACAGAAGCAATCTCGTTTATCAGATTGAATATTTCTTACACATTTTCTTCATCAATAGATTGTTCTATCATTTCTATCAATCTTTGTATTTGACCTATATTCTCTTGTAAATTTTCAACTTCTTCTTGAGAAAATCCTTGTTCTTCCAAAACTAATTTTTTAGCCTCATCAAAAAGACCCATATTAAAATAAATTTGAACCAATTTTGACAATCTAATTTTATTATTAAAGCTTAATGCAGCTTTTCTGTAAAATTCTGATGCATTGTACAAATCATAATAGTCAGATAAAACCTCTCCTACAGACATATATACAGTTGCTAAAGCAAGGTTTTCATTCTTATTCCATCCAAGCTTTGGGAAAAATCCTTGTAAAGTATATTTTTTCCTACTCTTCAAATCTAACTAATGTTACTCCAAGACCACCTTCGTGATATGGTGCATCTTCGTATTTTAGCTTAAAAGGAAGTTTGTCTAAGTATTCTCTCACTGCATTTCTTAAAACGCCTGCCCCATAGCCATGGATTATTTTAAAGGTAGCATAACCTTCAAGAATTACTTTATCAACATACTTTTCTAACTCTTTTATAGCCTCTTCTTTTGTCTTGCCAATTAGATTGATAGATGGAGTTATATCTGTTTTTGATTTGGTTATTTTAAAGGTTGTCTTTTCTTCTTTTTGGGGTCTTTTTTCAAGTTGACTTAAAGGTAGCCATATTTTTATCCCGCCGAAGTTTACATTAGCTTTATCTTCTCTGATGGCAATAACCGTTCCTTCCTGAGTTTTTCCTTTTATTCTTACAACATCACCTTCTTTGATCTCTTCTGTCTTAGCTTCCTCTTCTGTTTTTATCTTAATTTCTTTCTTTTCTTTGACAAATTTTTCTAACGGTGCTCCTGTTTGTCTTTCTTTTACTTCTTTTAAAACTTCATAGCCTTCTTGTCTTATTTTTTCAACAAAATCTTGAATTTCTTTTAAACTTTCTCTCCATTTCTCTTTTTTGTCTTTTTCAAGCTGTTTTACTAAGTTTTCGTATTTTGCTTTTTCTAATTCTAACTGATGTTTTAACTGGCTTATCTCTTTAACTTTTTCTTCATATTCTGATATTAACGCTGAAAATTTAGATGCTAATTCTTCAAAGTTTAATAAGTCCTTAGATATTAAAGATTTAGCTTTTTCTATGATTTCTTCTTGTAAATTTAGCTTTTGGGCTATGTAAAACGCCATACTTTCGCCTACTGCATTGTAATAAATTTTATAAGTTGGTGTTAAGGTTTCTTTGTCAAATCCGACTGCTGCTATTTTAAAGTAATCGTTGTTTAATACGTAAGCTTTTATTTTCTTTAAGTGTGTAGTAGCTATTACTCTTATGTTTTTTTCTTTTACATAGTCTAAAATTGCTATACCAATGACTGATGCAAAATCTGGGTCTGTTCCTGGTATAAGCTCGTCAAACAGTAAAAGAGAGTTTTTATCTGCTAAATCTAACATCTCTTTTATGTTTTTAATGTGTGCTGAGTATGTAGATAGATTCTCTTCTATACTTTGATAGTCTCCAATATCTATAAAAATTCTGTTAAAGATTGGAATTTTACTTCCTTCATCAACAGGTATGGCTATGGCTGATTGAAAAATTAAAGATAAAAGTCCTGCTGTTTTTAATGCTACTGTCTTTCCGCCTGTATTTGGTCCTGTAATTACCAATCCTCTCTTTTCGTCAAGTAAAATATCTATCGGAATAAATGGCTTTTCTTTAAGTAAAAAGATAGGATGTTTTGCATTGTAAAGCTGATATGATTCTCCTATCTGTGGAAATCTGCAGTTAAAAGCTTTTGAAAATTTAGCTTTTGTGTAAAGAATGTCAAATTCAATCAAAGCATCAAAAGAGTTTGAGATAAAGTTAATCTTTGTTCTAATTATGTCTGTTAAGAATTTCAGTATTTTTCTAATTTCTAAGTTTTCTTGGAGTTTTAAATCTGTGAGTTTGTTGTTTAGCGGCACTACTTCAAATGGTTCTACATAAACCGTATTTCCTGAAGAAGACCTGTCTTGAACGATGCCCTTTATTCTATGGGAAAAGTTATACTTTACAGGAATGACAAATCTATCTCTTCTTAAGGTGATAAGCTTTTCTTGAATTGCGTCTTGGTAGTTTGGATTGTTCAAGATTTTTTCAAGCTGATTATTTATAAGCTTTTCAACTTCTTTAATCTCTTTTCTAATCCTTGCTAAATCTTTACTTGCACTATCTTTTACAGCAAAGTCTGAGTCTATGCTGTCTGTGATAAACTTTTCAAGCTCTCTAAGTGGAGTAAGATTTTGAAACAGCTTTTTAAGATGGTTTAGAGTATGGTTTGATAAAAAAGATTTTACATTCTTGACTACTCGTAAAATTTCTCCGATCTCAAAAATATCTTTAGGAGACAAAATACTATCTTCAACCTTTGCAAGGTTTATTGCTTGGGTAATGTTAGGAAATTCTGAAAGTGGGAAATATCCTTCTTTTAAAAAGATGGATTCAAACTCAGATGCTTTTACTATTTCTCTCTCTAAAAACTCTCTATTTGTGATAGGTTTTAGATTATTTATCTTATTTTTCGTTATCTCGTTATGGGTATAGTTTGAAAGCAGGTTTAAAAACTTTCTATACTCTAAACTTTCTAAATCCCTTTCTCTCATTCTCTCATCTTGTTATAAAGTGTTTTTAGGTATACCAATACTTTTGGAAGCTCTTCATAAACTTCGTTTGTCATATACTCGCTGTATATGTAGACCATGCTATTTGGAGATTTGCAAATAATGCCGTATTTTTCTTGTAAATAAGTCTTTAAAGTCTTCCATGCTATATCAAAAGCTATCTCAAATCTTTTTACTGCCGAGTCTCTGTTTATTTCTGATTTTTCTAAACTTAGAACTTCTTCTAATTTTAATAAAATTTTTTCTAAATCTATTGTAAGTTTTTCTAACTTCATGGGTATAAATACTCTACAAATTGCTTTGCTACTTTTTTAAAATCATCATCAACTTCGTTAAAATCAACGAAATCTATTTTATATAAAGTTGGCAGATTTTCAAGCTTTTCTTGAATTTCAAGCTTTACGTGAGATGGAATTTTTGGTCCCTCTACTGCTAAATCTATGTCCGACCTTTCATCTGAATTTCCTTTTACTCTTGAACCAAAGAAAAAAACTTTATACTTACTTAAATCTAAATATTTGCTTAAAATTTTCAAAATATCTTCTTTTAACTTTTCTTCCGAGTAATGCTCTAATTTCATTTATTTCTCAAGCTTTTTCAAAATCTCTGGAAGTTTTGGAAGGATTGCAATAACTCTTTTCCATTTTTTCCATTCTACCGCACTTATTGAACTTCCGTATATGCCGTTTGGTGGTAAATTGCTACCTACACCGGATTTTGCAGTCACTATAACATTATCTCCAATTGTAATATGGTCTGCAACGCCTACCTGACCGGCAAGAATTACATTATTCCCAATCTTGGAACTTCCGGCAATTCCAACCTGCGAGACTAAAATCGTATTTTGACCTACTTTACAGTTATGACCTATCATCACAAGATTGTCTATTTTTGTGCCTTTCTTTATGACTGTTTCATCCAACATAGCCCTATCTATTGTAGTATTTGCCCCAATCTCTACATCATCTTCAATGATGACTTTTCCTATATGTTTTATCTTTTTATGTTTTCCATCCTCTTGATAGTATCCAAAACCATCTCCGGCAATTACGCTGTTTGCATGAATTATCACGTTGTTTCCGATAATTGTATCTTTATAAATTACAACGTTTGGGTATAAAATACAGTTGTCCCCTATCCGGGTATTTTCTCCGATATAACAGAAAGGATGTATTATACAATTCTTTCCAATTTTAACATTGTCTTTTATGACTACATACTCATGTATTTGACTGCTTTTCCCAATCTCAACATTTTTACCAACAACAGCTAAATCAGAGATAAAACCTTCTTTTTTCTCATCTGGATAAAAAATCTCAATAAGCTTATAAAATGCTATATCCGGTTTATCAACAACTATCTGTGGAATGTTTAACTCTGGCATGAAAGAACCAACAATAACAGCACCGGCTTTTATTTTATCTAAATCTTTTTTGTTCTTTAAAAATGTAATATCATCCTCTGTTGCAGTTTCAACGCTTTTTAGGTTTTTAATCTCTTTGTCTTGTGTAAAGTTTTCAAGCTTTCCATTTAAAAGCCTTGCTATTTCTGAGATTTTCATGATTTGTCTTGCTCCTTAAATTTTCTTAAATAACTTTTCAGCCCAATTATCATTCAAGAAAAGAATATTAGCTTTTTCAAATTCTTCTTTTGGCGTTGGTGGAACTTCTCCTTTTATTAAATCTTCGTATTTTGTAATTGAAAGGATAAAACTATTAAGACTTACCTTGTTATTAAGATTCTTTTCAATCTCTTTTAAATATTCTTTAAATTGTACCTTTTCATCTTTTAGTTTTTGTGTGTGGTGTAGTCCCTTAGGATCGATAAATACAATATGGGTCTGGTTTGTGTTTTTGTCTTTTATCCACATTATAAAGTCTGGATAAAATTCTGACCAGTCAAGCTGAAATCCTAAGCCAGACCTTGATTCATTTCTTAGCAAAACAATATCATACTGAGATAAAGACTCCGGATTTCCTTTTAAATACTTTTTTAAACCTTCTACAAATTTTTTCTCACTTTCATTAAGCCCCGGAGGTGATATTTTTATTTTTTCACTTTCTAAAAGAATAGGTATAAAGACTGAGTTTTCTATTGCAACTCTTGGTAAAACGTCTAAATCATCTATTAACAATTTATCCATATTCTCAGTAAGAGATTCTATTTCTTTTGTTAGGTTATGTTCCTTTTTACTAACTTTTACTGTATAGTATTTTACTTTTTGATTTAAGAAAAGTTTAAGCTGTTCTCCTGCCTTTTTATAATGCATATTTTCTGTTTCATACTTTCCTTTACGATTCTTGTAAAATTTATCTATATAGCCTTTAATCAGTAAGATTGTTATATCTTCAAGTTTTTTAATGTTTTGAATGTTAAAGAATTCTGGTTTTTCTCTGATTTTACAGTTATGTAAAACATCTTTCAAATCTTCAATATCAAAGTACAGGTTCCAATATCCTTTTAAAGTTTTGTAATTGATAATATCTATGAAAATTTTGTTCCAATTAAATAGGTCTATACTGTCTATTATATCGTAAATTGTTTTTTCTTCTACTTGCAAGGTTGACTGATCTTTTTTTGTTCCAATATAAATTGATATTTTTGGTACAAGGTCTAATTTGTAGTGGATTTTATCGTCTTTTATTAATTTGAGTGGGATATCTTCTTCAAAAATTTTAGAGTTATTCTTTGATAAGTAAGGTAAGTTTTGCCATTTTTCTTTATCTAAAGTTTTTACAGGTATTTTTATTTCTTCAAGATCGTAATCTACATCTTCTTTGGCAATAACAGAGAGGAATTTATCTATGTAGTCTGCTTTTATTCCGTATATATTTAGAGTTTCAAGATGCTTAATTTCTGACATATTAGACCTTTTTAGAGACATATCTTTACCTTTTAGTCTTACGCCTCTACCAAAAAGCTGGATTATTTGAGGTCCCTCGCCGCTTCCAATATGCAAAAGCTCCATTGAAGACACACGCCAAGTGTCCCACCCTTCTATGAATTTTTTTGCTCCAATCAAGATATTTATTGTAGAATCTGGTTTTTTGATGTTGTCAAAAAGTGAAGAAGAGATTGCATCCTGTTCTACAATAAAACCTTCTTTCGCAAGAAGCTTTTTAAGCTCTGAAAGATTACCCACATTTACAACGCCAAAATAGTTATTATCTCCTACTCTTAACCCAAGCTCCCCGTCCGCATCTTTTATTTCATATATCTTAAATGCTCCTTTTCCATGGAATACCGATTTATACAAATCTTCTAAATCTAAATTATTTCTGATTAGATCAAATTTATCTTTGAATATATCTTCACCATTCTCCTTTTTATACCCACCTGTTAGTATCTTTTCAATTTTAGAATTTAACCATCTTTCATTAAAAGCTTTGCTTAAGAATTTAATAATTTGTAAAATATCAGATTGAATTTTCCCTGCTACTGTTGTACCCACAAATACCCATAGCGGCTTTTCTATGCTATACTCTCTAACTAGATCTGGTTTTGTTTTATATAAAAACATCTGCAGGTAAAAGTCAAGAAGATTGGCAACAAATACAGCTTCTTGAAATTCTTCATCTTTCATTTCATTCTTTTTTACGTTTAAGACTTGAAAGTCTTTGCCGTATCCGTCATTATAAAAGTATTTATAAGAGTAATCAAAAATAATAGCCTTTGTATAATCTTTTAATATCTCTTTATCGGAGTCTAAAATCTGTCCAAATGTAGCACTGTATTCAAATGCAAATCCATTTCTTGTTAACTCTTTTCTTTTTTTAATCCAACTTTTTTCCTCTGATTTTTGTCCTTTGTGCCCTTCATCAACAAAAATTAGATTTTTACCTTCAAAGGTGTCAATTGTTAAGCTTAATCCACTGCCTTTTTTTTCTTCTGTAAGTTTTGTTATCTCAATTATTAGTATCTCATAATCTCCTTCCGAGCCTGTTGTTTTATTTTCGCTGTAAAGCTTAGCCGGTATTCCACTTTTTTCTAACTCTTGGAAATGTTGATAAGACAAGCTTAGATTTGGTGTTATCAATAAAATATTATCTGGCTCAAATGGTTTGTATTTTAAAAATTGTAAGTAGTTCATATGCATAATTAAAGTTTTTCCTGACCCGGTAGCCATCCAGTAAGCAAGTTTTTTAAAATCTTCTTCTGTAAATGAATCTATTTCTATTTTTTCCTTTTGTTTGTATTTTTCCAAAAATTCATTTAATTTATATATAAATTCTGTTTTTTTGTTTGTGATGTTATCTAAAAAAATCTCTGTAAATAATACTGTTAAATATTGAAAATATTTTAGCTTAACGTTTCCTCTTTTTTCGTTTATCTTTCTTGCGTATTCTTGAATGTTTTCATCGTATTTGATAAAATCTTTTTCTTCTATGTCTTTTAAGTTTCCTAAGCTTAAAAGTGTATTTAAATAATAACTTCTTCCGTTGCTGTCTATACCTTCCTTTTCGTCTTTAAATTTTTCTTGAAGCTTTTTAAATTCTTCTACACCAAATAAAGAAATCATGTATTTATTTAAAACTAAATACTTTTCACTTTTCACTCTCTAACCTCTCACGATTCCATAAGTGCTTTAAATTCTGGCTCAATATATCTTATTTCTGCTTTATAGTCATCAAAGTTTGGTGTTAGTATGCTACTACAGTTTACGTAGACTACATGTGGTTTGTATGGTTTAAGTTGCTGTTTGATAAATTTTTTATCTTTTTTGTAATCTTCTTCGTTCCAATTGTCTGCGTGTTCTCTCCATACTATGGCATAGTTTTTACTGTCTTTTTCTCCGATAATAAATAGGTATGTTTTGCCTTCGTTTTGTTCTTTTTTGATTTTTTTTATTTTTATTCCAAGAAGGTAGTTAAATGTTTCTGGTGTATCAATATTTGTTTCTTGTGGTTCTCCGACTTCTGATAGGTTTATTTTTAGTTTGTAGTTGAATGGATTTTTTAGATGTTGGAAGTTTAGAAGGTATGGACTTTCTCTTGTTTCGTAATCAAGAAAGTATTTTATAAGATAATCGTCTAAGTCTAATACTTTTTGTGCTGATTGGTTTTCTTGCAGTTCTATATTGTCAAGTGCGTCTTCGTATTGTTCAAGGATTTGGTATTTGAAAAATCCTCCTGCGGTTTTTTCGTTGTATTTTTCTTTAACATCCTTTTCTTTTGATATTCCTGATTTATCGTATGCTAAAACTTTTTTCATTCTTGGCATTATGACAGTGTAAAAATGCTCTCCCATTTCTATGCCAATCCATTTTCTTTTAAGCTTATGGGCTACCGCCGTTGTTGTACCACTTCCCAAAAAGAAGTCCATAACCAAATCGCCTTCTTCGGATGTAGATTCTATAACACGCTTGAGGAGGATTTCGGAGTTTTCGGTAGGAAAATCCCAGGTTGTTGAATATCCATAAATATCACTCCAATTTGAATCCAAAACTTCTTCTATTTTTTCTTCTACCCAGTATTTTGGTATTGGATCATCAATTCCACATTCTGGGCATCCTTGCCATAATCCCTTACTCTTATCGTGAATATAACCACAATTACGACATTCTAATATAAGTTTTCCTTCATCTATCATTTGATTTATTTTTTCCTGTGAATACTTCCAGTGTTTTCCTTTAGGAGGTGCCAACTCTTTACCAAAAAATATTTTGGGAGAACCCTGCCCAGAGGAATCTCCCATATGTCTCCAAAATCCTTCCCTTTTTTCAGATTTTGATTTGTAAGGATTTATGTATGAAAACTTTTCACTCGTTGAATATAGATAAATAGTATCCAACCCTTCAGGTAGTTTTTTAATTTCTTTCTCCATTACATTCTTTTTAAATCTTCTAACACTTATCTCATTCCTAAAATTCTCCTTTCCAAAAATCTCATCCATCAAAAGCCTAACATACATATTACCGTTGTAATCACATCTAACAAAAATACTTCCCTTTTCATTTAACAACTCTCTTGCCAAACTCAACCTATTTTCAAGCATTGTTATCCAAGTAGCATCCTTATACTTCACATTATACAAATAATCAGCATCCTGCCCCTTATTAAACGGCGGATCAATATAAATAGTCTGAATTCTGTTGCCATACTTATTTAAAATCGTATTCAAGCCCTGCCAGTTTTCACTCTTTATAAGTAGTCCATCTAAAGCATCTTCCAAATCCACTCTTTCACCAATCTTCTCTAAAAGCCTAAACTTAAACTCCTCATCAAAATATCTTGTATCAATAGGAAGCCTTCTATCTTTTAAATCATCTTTACTCTTTACACTACCAAATCCAAGCTCTTCCCATTCCTCTAACTGCTTAGAATTATCTAATACTGTATCTAACACCCACTCATAAAACCCCTCATCAGTCCAATTTCTGATCCTATCTAATGTAATTACATAATCAGTCCTGACAACAAACTTTTTCTTTTCCCATAGACTTTTTTGAAAATCCTCAATCTGAGATAAAAACTCAATTACCTTTTCCCCAATATCCTTAACAGTTTTTGCCCTTGTAATATGCTTATCTAAATACTTCTCCTGCGATAAAGTCTCATAATTTAAAACTTCAGCTTTGATAAAATAATCCAACTGCTCAGACAAAAATTTTTTTAAATTTTTATGAATAAAAAAATCTCTTGTATTCTTAGCGGTAAACCTATTTATATGATATAAAAGTAAAGGTTTATCATTTTTAAACTTAAGAATCAAAGATTTGACAAGATCTAGTTTTTTTTCTTCTTTCTCAAAATCTGCTTTTAGAGTTTCAAAAATCTTATTATTAATTTTCTCCTGCTTTGCAGTATTACTACCACCTTCGACATCATAATCTTTAACTTCCCTATCTGAAAGCTCCCTATACTGAAATCTTACGATTATCTCATTGTCCTTAATCTCTAAATAATTTTCATCATCTAAAACAAAAAACCTTTCCTTTGTAGCCTTGTTAGATGCGATTTCATCCTTTGCCTCTACAACTCTAAAAATAACCTTAAAATTATCAGATTTATAAGTATAATCTCTAAATAAAAGCCCAGTTTTTATATAATACTGCTCGGCTGTTGCCCAGTAAAGCTTTACTTCCTCACCATTGTAAGGTATAGCATACTTATGACCTTTTATAGAGTATCTGTATTTTGGTATAAAATCCCCATCTTCATAATATCTCGAAAAGAAAGTATAAAGGTCATTATAAACCTGACCTTTTATCTCATCAATCTTTTCAATCATCTCTTTTTGCTCTTTTACTTCTAAATACTCCTGTCCAACAGGCGTTTCTTTAAAGTTTGGATTTAGATCTCCGGTAGGCAAAATTGCATTTTTCCCAAGAGCTTTTTCTACATTTTCTTTTACTCTATTAAACCTTTCACCTATATTCTCAGCTAAAGCACCTTTATGCTTTTCAAAAGAAGACTCAACAATATCTTTTAACCTATTTTCAATAAAATCTCTTATCTGCTCTCTTTTATAGTTTAAAATTCTATAAATTCCAAAATCTAAATCAGATGCCTCAAACTGAAAAAGGTCTTTCATTAAATTTTGAAATTTTTCAAGTTCGTTTTTAAAGCCCATTTATCCCTCCATCTCTCAACAACTCTTCTAAACTATTAGCCAAAAAGACTTTTGTAAATAGTTTATCTAATTCTTTTAAGTCGTTAATGTCTGAAATTAATTTTTCCAATTCCTCAGGAACTCTTCCAAATTTAAGTTGAATTGACTTTAATATAGCTTTTTTCTGACCCTCTATCATTCCTTGTTGTAAACCTTCCATTTTCCATTTTTCTGTTAATGTCATCATCTCTTTTTCACCTCCCAAGATCTCCTTTAATACATTTTCAACTTCTTGTGGGTTGTTTACAACTCTTCATCAGCTACTTTTGAAAGGTCTATTAAGTGATAGTTAAGTTTGTTTGTAAATCTTTCTATAATTTCTGAGTCAGTTTTTGGTAGTGTAGTTGGTATATTCCATTTTCTTTTACCATGATACAAGACAATGTTAATTATTGGTGGATATTCTTCATACTCTCCCGTTTCTTCCCATAATACGCCATTGTAGTATAAAAGCTGGCTTGGTAGGTTTTTATCTATGTAAGATTTGTGTTCAAAAATGATTCTTAAAAAACTTTTTTCGTTTTCTATTTTGCATTCATACAAAAGGTCAAAAAGTGATTTTCCAATTTTCTGTGAGTATTTTTCACTGTTTAATAATCTTATACTTTCTAAGTCTATCTTTTGAGATAGCTCTGGATAAAATATATCAAGCAGGCTTTTAACTCTTTTTGGCTCAGAAAATATCTGTTTAAAAAATTGGTCGTGAGGTTGTAAGTCATTCATAGCTAATTAGTTTACTTATTATATTCTTTAAGCACTTCGTCTGTAATGTCTAATTTTTTATCTGCATAGAGTACACCGCTGATTAAACCACCGTAAAGAATTAAATCAAGATTTTTATCTTTTGCTATTTTTTGCGCTATTGCTTTTATGTCGCTTACCATTTTCTTTTCTGCTTCTGCTTTCATTTTTGCAAGCTCTTCATTTGCCTGGATTTCAAGATTTTGAAGCTGTCTTGCTGTTTCTCTAAGCTCCTTCATCTTATCTTCCTTAGCTTTTTGGTTTAAAGCTGAAGAGTTTAGCTGACTTTGTAAAGATGCAATTTTGTTTTGTAGTTCTTTTGCTTTATTTTGATAGTATTTTAATTTTGCATCTAACCCTGCTTTATACTTTCTTCCTTTTGCAGATTGATTCATTACTTTTTCCATATCAACATAGGCAACATTTGTTGCATTTGAGTATCCAAAAGCTACAAACAATAAAGTTAAAACTGCTAAAAATTTTTTAATCATATCTCCTCCTTATTAAAAGAATGTTCCTAAAATAAATCCAAATCTTGAGCTACTTATACCTGATGGTGGATTTAAAACTTTACCATAATAAAGCTCTATTGGTGCAAATGGGGTAATGATTTTTAAACCCGCTCCTGTTGAGTAATACATATTAGAAAATGGATTGCCTTTATCGTAGCCTTTACCTTGGTCTAAAAATACATATCCCCATAAAAATCTTTCTACAATTGGATGTGCTAATTGGTAGTTTAAAATAATTTCTCTTTTTGCTCCGGCTGGGTCTTTGTTTTCATCCAATGGACCAGCTCTACCCCATTCAAAACCTCTAATTGTAAAGTCTCCACCTGCGAAGAAAAGCTGGTCAAGTGGTATAGTTTTAGATATCTTTTCCACAAATCCAAATGTACCTTTGACAGAGAATAAAAAGTCTGTGTAGAAAATCTTATCTGGAATAATTTTTGAAGCACTAAAAACTGCTTTATAAAAATCTCTTGTTCCAGTACCGACAGAAAGCGTCAAAGTTATATCACTTCCTCTTGTTGGAAGAATAGGATTGTCTATCGAGTTTCTGTTTATAAACCAATAGGTTGAGTATAAATCATACTCTCCGGCTTGTTTTTTAATGTATGTTGATGCAGTATCTAAAACATCTTTGTACTCGCCTTTTTCTAAGGTTAGACCAACGCCTGTCCTCCAAAATTCTTTAAATTCGTAAGATAAGGTAGGAGAAAAACCTTTTTTTGTAGAAATAAACGTTGTATAGTTTACATAAGAATCATATAAGTTTAGTCCAAGGTCCAGCGGTTTATAAAATGCCCATCTATGCAGATAGCTTAGAGAGTTATTTCTGTACTTTGAGCCAATTGTTAACGATAGTCCTAAAGTATCACCAGTACCTAAGAAATTTCCTTTTCTAATTGATGCAAAGAATGATAGGCTTGTTTGTTGGCTGTATCCTGCACCTATAGACATCTGACCTGTAAATCTTTCATTCACTTTTGTCTCTAAATCCATCTCATTGTCAGACTTTACCTGTGGGTCAAAATCAATTATATTGTAATAGCCAAGTCTGTACAATCTTGCTTGAGACCTTAAAAGTTTATCTTTTTTAAATACATCTCCGGGTGCCAATCTAAGCTCTCTTCTGATCGTAGAGTCTCTTGATTCATAGTCACCGGAGATTTTAATTTTATCAACATAATAAATATTTCCTTTGTTTATATTAAAAACTATATCAACTTGCTTTTTCTCTTTATCTACAATTTTATTTACTTCAACGTTAGCAAATATATAGCCAAGGTCGTTATAATTATCTAAAATATGCTTCTTGATAAACTCAACTTTCTCAGAATTGTAATACTCACCGGGTTTAATGCTCTTTCTATCCGGTAGGTCTAACAGCTCCTTGCTTGTGAATAAGTCATTGTTTTCAACCTTAACAGACCCTACTTTATATCTTTCTCTTTCATCTATCTTTATTGTGATGATGTATTTTTTCCCGTCTACTAATGCAATTTCAGGCTCTGATACTTGTACACCTAAAAACCCTTTATTAATATATAAGTCTTTTATTCTGTCTATATCCTCATAAAGAGTCTCTTTTATTAAAGGTGGGTGTAATTTAAGTTTTAATATACTTCTTTCGGATGTTTCCATGACAGAAAGAATTTCTTTTGTTTTAACGTTTTTATTCCCTACTATATTTATTTTTTCAACGTAAGCCTTAGCTCCTTCTTTTATTTTAAAAACTAAAGTACTTCCCTTGTAGTAGTAAGATACTTTTGGACTGTAATAACCCTTTTTTTCATAAAGTTTCTCAATCTTTTTTATCATCTGCCCTATTTCATCGTTAGATAAAACTCTACCAAGGCCTTTTTTTATTGATGAAAGCTTTTCTTGTAGCTCAGGTCCCAAAGTTGAAAACGGTAAAGGTTTACCAGATTCCAATTTTTCTGTTAAATCAAGACCAATCTCTTTGATCAAATCATCTTTTGAAACTGCTTTATTTCCTTCAAAATCAATTCTTTGAACAACAGGTAATTCTGTGAAAACAAAGGTTATATCTATTCCATTTTCCGTATATCTTGTATATGTTTCAACGTTTTGAAAGTATCCAAGCTTATAAAGGTCTCTTATTGTGCTTTCTATTTTGTCCCGTGTGACTATAGCACCCTTTCCAAATGGAATTAAAGGCTTAATTATATCTTCATTGAAAAACTTTAGACCTTTAATTTCTATTTTTTCTATTTTATAAACCTTAGATACTTCTTCTAAGGAAGGTGTTTTGATTTGTGGAGTTATTGTTTCTTGCTCTACTGCGTTTGAGAGGTAAGATAACGAGAATAAGGCGGCGGCTGAAAGCACCGCCACTTTTTTTATGCTGTTTGAAGTTCTTTTTTCTTTTCGGATTTTTTCTTCTGTTTTACACGATTTAAAACTACTTTGCCATCTTTCATACCAACTTCTACTACTGAGCCAGGGCGTAATTTTCCTGCTAAAATCTCCTCTGCCAATAAATCTTCCACTTGTGATTGTAAAGCTCTTTTGATACTTCTTGCTCCATACTCTGGTTTGAATTCCTTCTCTATTAAGTACTCTACAAACTCTTGAGAGAGTTTTACTTCTATTTCCCATTCTTTTAACCTTTCGTTTATCTCTTTAATTTGCTTATCTATTATACCTTGAATTACAGATTTGTCTAATGGTTTAAATACTATGATTTCGTCAAGTCTGTTTATGAACTCTGGGTTAAATGCTTTCTTAACTTGTTCTAAAACATTTTTCTTTAAGTCTTTATAATCCAATAGTGAAGATTTTGTTTCAAAACCCATTTTACCACTTTCCAAAATCATTCTTGCACCAAGGTTAGATGTCATAATAATGATAGTGTTGCTAAAATCAACCACCCTGCCAAGAGAATCTGTTAGCCTTCCATCGTCAAATATCTGTAGGAATATATTAAAGACATCTGGATGAGCTTTTTCTATCTCATCAAAAAGAATTACAGAGTATGGTTTTCTTCTTACCGATTCAGTAAGCTGACCTCCTTCTTCATAACCTACGTACCCCGGAGGTGCACCGATAAGTCTTGATGCTGTATGTTTTTCCATATATTCACTCATGTCAAATCTTATTAAAGCATCTTCTCTGCCAAACAAATATTCAGCTAAAGCTTTTGCTGTTTCTGTTTTTCCAACACCTGTTGGTCCTAAGAATAAGAATACTCCAATAGGTCTATGTCTACCTTTTAAGCCGACACTGTTCCTTCGTATAGCTTTTGCTATAGCTGTAATTGCTTCATCTTGTCCAACAACTCTCTTATGTAATTCTTCTTCTATATGTAAAAGTTTTTCTTTATCAGTTTCTGTTAGTCTTGCAACTGGAATACCTGTCCATCTTGCTATAACTTCCGCAATATCTCTAACAGTCACTTTAGGTTTGGTTTCTTTTTGTTCTTCTCTCCATTTAAGTTTAAGTGTCTCAAACTTAGCTCTTAATTTAACCTCTTCATCTCTTAGCTTTGATGCTTTATCAAAATCTTCTTCTTTTATAGCTTTTGTCTTTTCGTCTTCTATCTTTTTTATTTCTTCTTCCAGTTGTTTGAGGTCTTGTGGCAGTTCAAGCTCTCTTAATCTTACCAACGCTCCTGCTTCATCCAATAAGTCTATAGCTTTGTCTGGCAAGTATCTGTCAGGTATGTATTTAACAGAATACTCAACAGCTTTTTCTATTGCTTCTTTTGTGTATTCAACGTTGTGAAATTCTTCAAACTTATGCTTTAAACCTTCTAGTATCAATATTGTATTTTCTGGAGTTGGTGGGTCTACAATGACCGGCTGGAATCTTCTTTCTAATGCTCCGTCTTTTTCTATGTACTTTCTGTATTCATCCAAAGTTGTAGCACCTATTACTTGAACCTCACCTCTTGCCAACGCTGGTTTTAGCATGTTGGAAGCATCAAGGGAACCTTCAGCTGAACCTGCTCCAACCATTGTGTGAAGCTCATCTATAAATATTATTATATTAGGTGTTTTTTCTAACTCTTTTAAAATTGTTTTTAGTCTTTCTTCAAACTGTCCTCTGTATTTTGTACCTGCTACTAAGGATGCTAAATCTAAAGCTACTATTCTTTTGTTCCACAGTATTTCCGGTGCTTTTTTGCTTACTATCCTTTGCGCCAATCCTTCTACGATTGCGGTTTTTCCAACTCCTGGTTCACCTATCAAAACAGGATTGTTTTTTCTTCTTCTTGAAAGTATTTGAATAACCCTCTCTATTTCTCTATCTCTACCAATTACCGGATCAAGTTTTCCTTCTTTTGCAAGTGCAGTAAGGTCTCTTCCGTATCTATCTAAGTTTGGTGTTGGTATTTGTTTTACCTGCTCTTGTGGCGGTATTTCACCTAAAACTGATAATATTTCTCTTCTCACCGAATACTCATCAATTCCAGAGCCTCTTAACACTCTTCCACCAAGCCCGGACTTTTCTCTAACAACCCCAATTAACAAATGTTCAGGACCAACAAACGGATGATGCAAAATTCTTGCTTCTTCTACTGCATACTCTAATATTCTTTTAGCATCCGGAGAAAATAGTATCTCTCCTGTATGTGTACCTCTTGGAATTTGTGAAAGTAAAGTTTTCTTTACCTTTTCCGAGGAAAGACCAAATTTAGATAATACTAAAACTACGATATCATCTTCATCAATCAAACCTAAGAGAAGATGTTCACTTCCTAAGTAGTTATTTTTGTATTTTAACGCATGCTCCCTTGCTGTTAGTATTACTTTTCTTGCCTTTTCTGTAAATTTTTCAAACATCACTTTTTACCTCGTTTTTATTTATGCCTTTTAAATTTATGCAAATTTATATTTTTTCAATTCTTTCAATCATACCATCTTTTATATGGTAAATATAGTCACAACATTTTGCTATTTCAACATCATGGGTTGCGATGATAACAGTCATATCAAGATTCTCATTTAGCTCTTTGATTAACATTATAACATTCTTAGCATTTTGAGAATCAAGATTGCCTGTTGGCTCATCTGCTATCAAAACTTTTGGATTGTTGACTATAGCCCTTGCGATAGCTACTCTCTGCTGTTCTCCACCTGAAAGCTGAGAAGGTTTATGATTTATTCTATCTTTTAGATTTAGTTTTGTCAGTATGTCTACCGCTTTACTTTCAGCATTTTTAACTCCTGCTAGATAAGCTGGCAAAGAGACATTTTCTAAAGCAGTAAACTCCGGAAGTAAATAATGAAACTGAAAAACAAAACCAATGTTTTTATTTCTAAATTCTGCAAGCTGTTTATCTTTTAGATTTGTAATATCTACATCGTCGATCTCAACTTTTCCCTCTGTTGGATAATCTATACTACCAAGTATATGCAGCAGCGTACTTTTTCCTGACCCTGATGGTCCCATTACTGCAACCATTAAACCTTTTTCTATGTTTAGAGAAATACCTCTTAAAGCTAAAACCCTATCGCCGTTTGTTTGATAAATCTTTTTAATATTTTCTGCCTTAATCATATCTTAAAACCTCAGCAGACACTTCCTTAGATGCAGAAATAGCCGGAAATAAAGAAGATAAAAAGCATATAAACATAGAAGATAAAGCAATTATAAAGACTTCTAAAATTGAAATCTTCATTGGAAGATAATTTATTAAATAAACCTCAGGATTTAGTTTTACTAAATGGAATGTATCACCTATGTATACTACAGATAAGCCGATAATAAGACCCAAAGTTGTTCCAATAAATCCTATTATCAAGCCTTGTGAAATAAATATCTTTTTTATAAAATTGCTGTCTGCTCCGATGGTTTTTAAGATCGCAATCTCTTTTCTTTTTTCTCTGCTTTTTGTTGCTATTAAGCTTGAAATATTAAAAGATGCAACAACTACAATTAAAGCTATCACAAGGAACATTGCAAACTTTTCAAGCTGCAGAGCTTGGAATAAGCTTTTATTCATATCAGTCCATGACCTAACAATGTAAGGAAAATCTAATCTTTTTTCTAACTTTTCTTTTACTAAGCTTGGATTAAATGGGTCTTTAATTTTCAGCTGAATACCTGTTATTGCACCGTTTAAATCAAAAAAGCTTTGAGCATTTTCTAAACTCATACATACGAATGTTGAGTCATACTCATAAATACCAAATTCAACGATTCCTGCTACTTTAAACTCTTTAAGCTTTGGCAGAAAGCCAAGAGGCGTTTTTCTTCCAACCGGAGACATGATATTTATACTATCTCCAACCCAAACGTTCAAAGCAAGAGCAACATCTTTACCAAGAATAATTTTATCATCTGTTAAATCGTACCTACCGGAAATTATTTTTTTATCAAGAGTCATAAAATTCTTATCTTTTTCCGGAATTACGCCTCTTACGTATACAGGAATTAGATTGGAAGATTTTCCGGCTATAGCTTGAGAATAAACAAAAGGCTCATAATCAATAACACCTTCAACATCTTTTATTTTTTGTACTACTTCTTGATACTCTTGGAATTTACTGTCGGCTTTTACTATCATAATATGTGGTGCAGTCTCAAGAAGTTTAGACTTTACTCCATACATAAAACCACCCATCACAGCCATAGTTATGATTAAAGCAGCAACTCCAAGAGCTATTCCGACGATAGAAATAATAGACATAAAAGACAAAAGTTTAGATTTTGTAGAAAATAAATATCTTAATGCTATCTTCAGATAAAGCGGCATACAGCTCCTTAGTGTTAAAATATTTTTATATCGAAAAATTATAGCATAGGAGAAAGTCATGATTATAGGTACTCCTTTATCTTCAAATGCTACAAAAATTTTACTTCTTGGAAGCGGTGAGCTTGGAAAAGAGTTTGTCATTGAAGCCATGAGGCTTGGTATAGAAGTTATAGCTGTAGATAGTTATCAAAACGCACCAGCTCAACAAATAGCCCATAGATACTATGTTATTGATATGAAAAATGGTGATTTGATAAAAGATATAGCGTACAGAGAAAAACCGAATTTTATCGTTCCAGAGATTGAAGCGATAGATACAAATGCTTTGGTAGAGTTGGAGAAAGAAGGATTTAATATAGTTCCTTGTGCTAATGCAGTAAAACATACAATGAACAGAATAAGCATAAGAAGGCTTGCTGCTGAAAAAGTAGGCTTAAAAACTTCTAAATACGCTTTTGCATCAGATATAGAAACATACAGACAAAAAGTAAAAGAGATTGGACTGCCATGTGTAGTTAAACCTGTCATGAGTTCGTCAGGAAAAGGACAATCAATCGTCAGAAGCTTAGATGAGATTGACAGAGCATGGCATTATGCACAAGAAAATGCAAGAGGAAAAAGTGACGAAGTAATCATTGAAGAATTTATCAATTTTGATTATGAAATAACTCTTTTAACTGTCAGGACAAAAAATCAAGGAACATTATTCTGTGACCCAATAGGACATATACAAGTTGATGGAGATTACTGGGAAAGTTGGCAACCACATCCAATGAGCCAAACAGCTTTAAACAAAGCAAAAGAGATTGCAAAAAAGATAACAGATGAGCTTGGTGGTTATGGAATTTTTGGATGCGAGATGTTTGTGAAAGGAGATGAGGTTTGGTTTAACGAAATATCACCAAGACCACACGATACTGGAATGGTGACCATGACAACTCAAAATATGTCAGAGTTTGAGATTCATTTAAGAGCCATACTTGGATTACCGATTGATATAAAACTTCTATCACCAGGAGCTTCTTACTGTTTCCATGCATCTGATTATGGTGTAGCTCCAAAGTATAAAGGACTTGAAGAAGCTTTAAGTATTCCAGGAACTAAAGTTAGAATTTTTGGAAAACCAACCACAAGACCAAAAAGAAGAATGGGTGTTGTTTTAGTAGCAGGAGAAAATATAGAAGAAGCAAGGAAAAAAGCAAAGCTTGCAGCTGAAAGTATGAAAGTAATTTTATAGCGAGGAAACTGTTCTAAAACTTTTATAAGTTGTAGAATGTGTATGCAAAATATATATATTCGCTTGTCTTTCTAAGGACTTTGGTTCAAAGGATCTTCTCTTTCAAAAAGAGAGAAAGGAAGGAGATTCTTCGCTTCGCTCAGAATGACAGAAAAGGGGGGTATGAAGGCGAAGATTCTTCACATGGCTTCAGAATGACAAATAAGGTTGTCTTTTTTCTAATGTTTATCAATCAATCTTTTTCTGTCATCCTGAGGACGTAAGTACGAAGGATCTCATTTTTAAATTTTACAAAAGCCGCTAATTTCTGACCCAAGGTATTAATTATATACTAAGCTAATAATTATTCATTGTTAAAAACCTATTCTTTTGATAAAATCATAGAAATCTCGTGCATCATATCCTTTATCTGCAAGTACTTTAAAAATTCTTTTACCTTTTTCTTGTAAATTTCTAAATGCATTTTCTACTAATTCTTTTGCTTTCTTTATATCATGTACGTTTTCCTGAGTAATTTGTATATCAATAACTTGTTTACTTGTTGATACATGTATTTTCAACCACTTTTTATTTCTTTTAATTTTATGTCTTATAGTGTATAGTTCTAAAGTTTGGAATTTTTAACTTTGCACCTAAAGATTTAAAGGCACCTAAAGATTTAAAGAGAATGGTAAAGTGTTTTCACTTAAAAATATGTCTTCATCAATTTATTATCTCTCCGCGCTTTACAAGTTGTTTATTATATTCTTTCCAGTCTCTTTTCATAAAAATCTCACCAATTTTTAGGTTTTTAGGTATAATTTTATTTGGACAATCTCAGAATACTGTATAAAGAAGTGTTTTTTAGTTTCATCTAAACCCTGTAGCGACTTTTTATCTTTCTTAAAAATATGCTATAATACCTTTCAAACTCAAAAATCAAAGATTTTAAAGATTTCTCCGGAGTCTTTGTTTGGATACTAAAAAAATAGATTACAATC
>Ga0081479_108385_pt1 | contig 23473 bp, 21 predicted proteins | sample MamHotmetagenome_FD_70984 | JGI IMG/M metagenome (GOLD analysis project Ga0081479, IMG submission 70984) | Hot spring cone microbial streamer communities from Mammoth Hot Spring (Liberty Cap Streamers), Yellowstone National Park, USA - T=72 v2... | ecosystem: Environmental > Aquatic > Thermal...
TGGACAAAGCCCTCCTCGAACTCCACCCAAAAAGAATTTTTGCCGTTTTGGGGGAAACGGCGGAGATCCTTCGCTTCGCTCAGGACGACACTTCGTGTCGGTTCGAAGGAGGTCTTTTAACCCCTTCGATTTAACGGCGGAGATTCCTCGGGCTAAAGCCCTCGAAATGACCCAAGGACCGTCACTCCGAGCCGCCTTGCGAGGAGTCTCCTCCTTTCAACTTACTCCGTAAAACATGAACTGAGGAAATTCCTCGCTTCGCTCGGCATGACCAGCCGGAGGAGTTACAAAAGGAGATTGTTTGAAATGAGAGACAATGTTTACAGTATGGAACATAGTTATAAAGATGGTGGATTTTGGGTTCAAGGTTTTCGTGTAATTTAATCGTTTCAAATTCCAAATTCAACTAATAAATTTTTTCTCTTTAAAAATGTTTTTATTTTTAATTTTCTTACAGATTAGTTTTACTAAGAAAACTATATTAGAGCAGGTTGAAACCTGCCATAAATTCCTACTGTTTGTATTTTATTACGGGCTTATCCCAAATCCGTCGATTAAGAAACAACCTTCTTCGGGAGATTTTGTCACTGTTAAAAATTTAGTCACATCGAAAGTATATAAAACAATTATGTCTGGGTATCCTCCTTCAAGGGTATAGTTAATTGCTATCTCTTCTCCTTTCATCCATAAAGCCAAGTTTGAGTGGATATCATAGCCACCTCTAACTTCCTCTAATGATTTAGTGTTCAATTTCTATAATCATGTCTTTAGGGACTTTGACTTTTACATCAGGCCAGCTTGGATATGAGAGATAATAGGTAGTATGCTCTGGATGTTTTTTCCATTCCGGGTTTATAACCAATCTATAAGCATGGAGCTCAAAGTTAGTATTGTTTATTACTACTTCAGGATTCATATCCTTAGGGCATTCAACTAAAACATTAAAATATTCATGTTTTTCTTTGAAAAGCCCTCCTTCTTGATGTGGTATACCAGGTTCTACAAGAATTACTTTGAAGTCGTCTCTTAATTGTTGAAAAGTTATATTCGCAAAATGAAACCGAAGTGGTAAGTGCGGTTGAATGGAAACCGTATAAGCAAGGTATAGATACTTTTTCTCTGGATTAAAATTCCATTTGGCCTCTTTTAATCTATAAACAAGCGCTTCGTTATCCTTATTTAAATTCGCTACCCTTACACTTTCAACTTTAGCGGAACAAGGAAAGAAGTAAAATGTGCCTCCTAAAAAGAGCAGTATAATAGTAATTACAACAAAGACTTTTTTAGCCATTTTTCAATTATTTCCGTTTATGCTAATGGAAATGTAAAAGGAAAGAGTGGTCAATGTTACTATTATTTTCAATTATGTTATGTAAGGGATAATCAACATAGTCATATCCACCACGTCCAGAATGATAAGTTAAATATATCTCGCCGTTTCGTTTGTCAGTTACAATTAAGGAGTGCCATTTAGAGCCACCCGTTTCAAGTTGAACAATATCGCCAAGAACGGCAGAAGATCTCAAAGAATCAGCTTGGCTTAGTGAAAATACTGTAGAGTTAGCGTTATTCTTGTACTGGCTGTGATATGTATAGAAATCCCCTACAACAGACCAAGAATTAGACCATGCCCACCTTGATTGTACACACAACCACTGTGCTCTGTTTACATACCATTTTGTGAAAGTCGGATAGTTTGAGCAAGTCCCACTCCCATCAATTGGAACATTTCCAGCATTAACTACCTGACTTGCAAAATTAGTACAGTCGCCTCCTCTATTTCTAAAATCAGGGAAATTTGGATTTTGACCATAACCACCTTTAATTGAATACTGGTGGGCGTAGTTGACTGCCTGAGACGGATTATATACCCATGCAGTACTCTGAGTGTTGTAATTTGTAACAACATCACCCAAGCAATCTTTGCATTGCTCAGGATACAGGATCTCTGGGTGTGAATAGTAATATGCAGCGTATTTCAGTATTTTCCCAAAATAGGGAGAGTTTTGTAAATCTTTATTATACTCACCCCACAGCAAGTCGTTCAAAAAATGAAAATACTCCGGAGTGCCTTCTTTTAGATTAAGTCCTTTAAAATTAATATATCCTGCAATCTCTCGCTTACCAAGAGCATAATCATCTGCCGAAAAAATTTTTCCACTTATAAAAAAGATACTAAATAACAAAACAAGAACAAACACTGATAAAATCAATCTTTTTTCATTTATTCCCTCCTTAGTTAAATTTTATTTTTATTTGTTTTTTTCTAAAAGCTTTTTCTTCCTTTGCCCTTTTCTTATCTTTCTCCAGCTCTCTCGCCTCCTACTCAACGAGGTATCTATCCCGCTTAAGATTTGCTAATTACTGCTATTAATACACTCGCTCTCATATTGCACCATCTCCTTTCTGAGAGATTTTCACTCTCATAATATAAGATACAAGAAACCCGAAAAAAGTTCCATGATTTTCATAGAATTTTTGAAAAATTTTTTTCATCCAATAAGTCTTTCATCATATCTCTGCTAAATTATATTCTTTTCTCGAAATGACCGACTAAGAAAATGATTTTTGTTTTTACGGGGGAAAAGCGGTGATCCCTCACAAAGAACGTTTGGGATGACACCGCCCCTGTCACTCCGAGGAGCAAAGCGACGAGGGGTCTCCTTATTAATTATCGAAGACAACCAATCACGATTATCAGAATTTAAACTACTTTTTAAAACCAGTAATATCGTTTGCACAAATCATGCCTGATATAACAACTGCTTCAATGCCGCCACCAGGAAAAGTCGATGCACTTGCGAGATACAATCCTTTTATGGGTGTTTTAAAGTAAGGACGTTTTGTATCTACTGATTGGTCAAAAGAATAAATCGCTCCTTCAGGCATTGATGTATAGCGCTCAAATGTTTTCGGTGTTGCAGCATCCTGAACAATTATATGACTGCTCAAGTTGGGGATAATTTGCTCAGCTTTTCTTATAAGAGATTCTGCAATTCTCTTTTTCTTTTCTAAATATTCCTTTGTTCCTAATTCTAAAAAATCATAATAATTTGCACCTGTTATAATAGTTACACTTGACTTATGAGAAGGTGCAAGACTTGGATCTGCATTTGAATTGATTACAATCCCAAAACTTTCATCCATGTTATCAATTATTGTTGGATAGTTCTTTAAATCCATATCCACTCCCAAAAACACCATAAAAACTGAAGGCGACATTTTTAAACTCTTAATATAGTTAATATATTCTTTGTCAAGATACTCAGGCTTAACAAGTTCCAACAGAGTTGTTTTTGCATTAGCATTTGCAACAACAATTGGGCTCTTGAAAATCTTATTTTTAACTCTTACACCTTTTACTTTCCCTTTCTCAATAAGTATCTCTTCCACCTTGTGCCTTGTAAGGACCCTGCCTCCATTTTTCTCTACAACCTCTTTAAGTGCATTTGCAAAATTCTGTGCTCCACCCTTTGGAAAATACCCACCATAAAGGTAATAAGAAACAACTGCCGTAAGCGCACTACTTGCAGTAGTTTTCTCGGCGCTTGTCCCAAGATAACCAAGAAGCACACATAGTGTCTCTTTTAGGTCGTCATTTTTAAAATACTCGTCAAGTTTTTGCTTAAAAGTCTTATTCATCCAATCGTAAAAGTGGGGATGTTCTTTTGGGTAATCAAGAAGTTTCCGTGGACCAAGAACCCTCACTATGAGTTCTGCAGGAAGTGGTGTCCCGTAAAGTTCTGTGTCTTTGTAGCACTCCTCATATGCGCATCTTGCATCCTCAAAAAAGGTGTTAATCTGGTTTTTCTCTTCTGGGTACAGATCAACAAGCACATTTATAAAATCATCAAGCGAAGTTGCACTAATTTCTTTCCTTTTGTAGATATAGCGCATTCTGTTTTTGACAAAAAGTTCGTCCTTGTTTAGCCCAAGTTCTCTTAAAAGATATGTTATAGGTCCTTTTTCCCAAAGCCCGCTTACATTCTCGACCCCGGAATTGAAAACAAAACCATCTCTCCTGAAGGAAGAGCAATACCCACCAACTTCGTAGTGTTGCTCAAGCACAAGAACCTTGTATCCCCTCCTCGAAAGAATTGCTGCACTTGTAAGACCACCAATGCCAGAGCCTACGACAATAACATCGTATTCATTTTCGCTTTCTTGCTTTGATGGGTTAACATTAACCTTCCACTCGTATTTCCCGATACCCCTTAAGATAAAATAGGCTGGTGCATAAATTGGAAAAACAATTGAGAAGACAATTCCAAGAGCGATTAAAATATTAGAAAAAATAATTGTAAAAGGTACTTTAAATAAAAGATATATTAATGCGTTTAGAAAGTAAACTATACTCCATATAAAAGTTATTGCGTTATTTATTGCTAAAAATGATTTGTCCTTCCAGTAAATTTCAGGATAATCCCTTTTAGAAACCTGAAGAGTATAAGGCTTTTTTAAAACAAGAGAAATCGATGCCATAAAGAAGAGGACAACATATCCCAAAAAGCCACTGTCTTCAACAAATATGTTTATTTTAAGAACAAATGTTCCAATTAATGCGATTAAGAAATAAGTAAACGACACAACATCCATTAAATTGAAATCTCTCTTTTGAACTTGAGGAATTAAAAGCAAAAGTGATATTAATAACGAGATAGCAATTCCATAGGCATTCCCCAATCCGCATAAAATCCAATAAAAAATCCATGGAACAAACGAAACAAAAATATACACCATCCCAGGAATCTTTAATTTACTTTTGCGTGAATCAAACACCATAAAGAACCTCCCGCAATTATTATAATAAAGAAACTCTTTAAAGTTAGTCGTACTGAACCCAGCCGTTTTTTATGCCTTCTTCTTTTACAATTTTCTTAACTTCGTTTATTTCGTCTTTTGTTAGTTTTCGAGAAAGTTCCTTAAACTCTTTTGCCCGGTAAACAGGGACATACTGGGTCATAACGCTTATAAAAATGTTATCCCCAAATTCCCTCTTTAAAATTCTTAAGGCAGTCCTTAAATCGTCGAGTTTGTCTGGAAATACAAGATACCTTACAACAACCCCCTGTTTCAAAAGACCATCGTTTCCAAAGCGAATCCCTTTTGCCTTTACCATCTCTTTCAGGGCATCCATAGTCGTCTCAAAGTAGCGAGGCGCATTTGAATATCTAAGCGCATCATTATCATTAACATACCTCAAGTCAGGCAGGTATATATCGATAAACTCATTTAATAGTCTTACGACCTCAACTGTTTCATATCCAACAGTATTCCACACAGATGGAATTGTAAGCCCAAGATTCCGTGCACTGTATAAAGAAGCCATTGCCTGCGGTGCATAGTGCGTTGCCGTAACGAAATTTATGTTTGCAGCCCCATTTCGCTCAAGTTCAAGCATTTTTTGTGAAAGTTCTTTAACTGAAACAATTTTCCCTGCACCATTTTGACTGAAATTGTAATTCTGGCAGTAAACACACTTGAGATTGCAATTACTAAAGAATATTGTCCCAGACCCAAACTTCCCCGATAGCGGTGGCTCCTCACCTTTATACAGTACCACATGCGAAATTTTCATCAACACTCCTGAATTACAAATCCCAACTTCCCCTTGAAGCCTTTTACTTCCACACTCAAGAGGACAAAGATTACACGGAGAAAGAAGTTCATAAAGCCTTTTAAGAGTCTCTAACTCACTCATAACATCTCCTTAAGTTTTTCAACAGTCTTCTTTGAATCTTCAATAAATGTCTTTTTCCTTACAGATTTTGGAAGTTCAAAATACTCTTTTCTCATAAGACCAAAATTTGCTCTCATTGGCTGTGGAGTCTCAAGATCATTTTCAACAAGGAATCTTATAAGACTTCCAAGCATCGTTGTATCAGGAATTTCTAAAAGCGGCTTCCCCATATAAAGTCTTGCTGCATTAATTCCAGCAACAAGCCCTGTTGATATTGCCTCGCTATAACCCTCAGAGCCCGTTATTTGACCAGCCAAGAACACATTTGGAAATTTTCGAGTTTGCAAGGTCTTAAGTAAAATTCTATTTCCTCTAAAATAGACATTCTTATGGATACTTCCGTATCTTACAAACTCAGCGTTTTCAAGCCCTGGAAGAAGGCTAAAAACCCTTTTTTGCTCAGGATATGTAAGAGAAGTTTGAAACCCTACAAGTTCAAACATATTACCATGGATGTCTTCCCTTCTCAACTGAACCACTGCAAAATACTTGGAAGAAAATCCCTTTGGCGTAAGAGGTCCATAACGCAACGCATCAAAGCCTCTTCTTGCAATCTCCTCAATTGGCAAACAGGCCTCAAAAAATTTCCTATCGAAATCGTGGGGTGTGTGTGTTTTTGCATTTATGAGTTCAGTATAAAATAACCTGTATTCCTCTTCTGTAAGAGGTATGTTAAGATAATCATCCGACTGCTCGTACCTACCGCCAAAAAACATCTTCGACAAGTCAAGAGACTCTTTCAAAACAATTGGTGAAATTGCATCGTAAAAGTAAAGATTATCAGAAAAAAGTTGCGTAAGATTTCTTAAAAGGGCTTCGCTTGTAAGAGGACCTGTTGCAAGTATAACAATGTCACTTGTATCTATTGAAGTGATTTCTTCTCTTACAACATGAATTTTAGGGTGCTCTAAGATAGCTTTTGTTATTGTTTCGGAAAAAAGGGACCTATCAACTGCAAGTGCTTTTCCTGCAGGAACTCTTGTGTCATAGGCAATTCTTAAAAGAAAAGACCCAAGCCCCAGGGCTTCAAACTTGAGAAGCCCTCTTCCATCTTCAAGTTCTACCGAACCCAGGGAATTACTGCATACAAGTTCTCCAAAGTTTGGTGTCCTGTGTGCCTCTGTCCATTTTTGAGGCCTCATCTCATACAGATACACATCGATGCCACGCTCTGCAATCTGTAGGGCGGCTTCGCTTCCTGCAAGCCCTCCACCAATAACAACAACTCTCATATCTTAAAAAACCTCCCTGCGTTTTTCTTTATTAGTCTCTTTACTTCAAGTGTTGTAAGGGAAATAAGAAGTTCACCATCATTTAACTTGACCTTTTCTTTAAGGGTGTCAAATGTATCTCCATCTGAAATTGCACTAAGGACAACAGATTCTTCTTTTGTTAGAACCTCATCCTCTTTCTTAAAAGCAAGATGCTCAAGTGCATTAATATTCTCAAAAATATCGCTTGTTGAAAGTAACGGTATCGCACCATCCCTTATAAGCGCATTTGTTCCAGCACTCGACGGGCTTGTAATGTTGCCCGGGACTGCAAAAACCTGCTTTCCCTGGTCTAAGGCATGGCTTGCGGTTATGAGAGAGCCACTTTTTAACTCTGCTTCAACCACAACAACACCAAGACTCAAGCCACTTATAATTCTGTTTCTAAAGGGAAAATTGTACTTTAAAGGTGTTGTCCGGAGGGGGAACTCTGAAACCAAAAAGCCATGATTTTCAATTTTCTTTGCTAAATTAAGGTGGTCTTTTGGATATATTACATCAATACCACTTCCCAGGACAGCAACAGTCCTTCCATTTGCATCAATTGCACCATTGTGTGCAGCACTATCAATACAGTATGCAAGCCCGCTTACAACAGTAACTGATGCGCTTCCAAGGTCGTAAGCAATTTTATAAGAGATACTTTTTCCATACTCTGTACACTTTCTTGAGCCAACAATGGCAACCGCTTCTTCATTAAAGCTCTTAAAATCACCCTTCACATATAGAAGGAGAGGCTTATCGGGAATATTTAGTAGGGACTTTGGAAATGCTTCATGGAAAAAGGGGATTATTTTAACACCAAGTTTCTCTGCTTTTTCAATTTCCCTTTTTGCTATCTCAATATATTCTTTATCTAATTCAAAATCAAAGGAATTATTTTCCAGAAATTCCTTTATGTAAATCTTTGCTTCCTTTGGCTTGTTAAACCTCAAATAGTTTAGCGCAACAACATTTATTAAATCCATACCAAAACAATATAACTAATTTTGAATTTTTTACAAAATATACTACAATATACTGCCTCCAGGGCAAGGTGAGTTGGCAACATGCCAACAATTCCTGATCGGTGGTAATAGGGTAATCCCCTTAAGCCCACGAGCAACTCCAAAGGAGTTGTTGATTGGGTGCAAATCCCAAGCCGACAGTAAAGTCTGGATGGAAGGAGGTTGAAAAATGTCCTGGAAAAATTTACGCAGTATCATTTTTGCTGGTATTCTTGCAGCCCTTAGTTTCGTTTTAATGCGCTTTACGGAGTTTCCTTTGCTCCCTCAGGCAAGTTTCCTTAAGACCGATTTAGGTGACATTCCACTTTTGGTAGGTGCCTACTTCTTTGGTCCACTTGTTGGTGTTGCAATTGCCTTCGTAAAAGACCTATTGTTCTTTATTAGCGGAGCAGGGTCAGGCGGACCAATTGGTGTACTTTTAAATTTCATTGCAACAGGCACATTTGCTCTGGTTGTAGGGCTTGTAAGCTTTAAAAAGAAAAACGATTTAACTCTTGCTTTAGGGCTTATCCTTGGAACCATTGCGCTTGTGCTTGTAATGATCCCTGCAAACCTTTGGGCAATACCAAAATTTTTGCCATCGTGGACAAAGGAGCAAACACTTACTTATATTTTTACAATTAATATGCCATTTAACATCCTTAAAGGGCTGCTTGATACCGTTGTAACATTCTTTGTTGTAAAAGCACTAAAGGGTAGAAGAATCTTTTCTCAAAACTAAAATTAAAAAAGGGGGCTTGCGCCCCCTAAAAAAAATTATACAAGAATTTTCTATGCCTTAACTCCGTTTTTCTCAAGCGCTTCTTTAGCCTTATTTACAAGTTCTTCAAAAGCCTTTTCATCATTAACTGCAAGGTCTGCAAGCATTTTCCTATCGATGTCAATATTTGCAAGTTTAAGACCATTAATAAATCTGCTGTAGGTTAGACCATACTCTCTTGCAAGGGCATTTATTCTTGCAATCCACAGTTTTCTAAACTCTCTCTTCTTCTCACGCCTGTGGATGTAGGAGTATTTTAGTGCGTGCATTACTGCTTCATTTGCGACCTTAAATCTCCGAGAAGCAGCACCTCTATAACCTTCTGCCAACTTTAAAATCTTTTTATGTTTCCTTCTTGTTACTACTCCTGCTTTAACTCTCATGGTATCACTTCCTTTCAAATAATTTTGTTACTTTAGATACGGTGCAACACCTAAAATGTTTTTTACATCAGTTTTGGAGATTACATGCAAACTATTAAGTCTTTTCTTTCTCCTTGAAGATTTCTTTTCAAGATGGTGGCTGTGATTTGCACCATAAGCAACAAGTTTACCAGTTCCTGTAACTCTAAACCTCTTCATTGCTGACCTGCTTGACCTGATTTTGTTTTTCATGTGCTTCTCTCCTTTCCCTTAATTTCTTTAATACTTCTTTGTTTGGTTCAAGAGAAAACACGAGATTTTTCCCAGCCATTTTCGGAGGGCTTGCAACAATCGCAACATCAGATAGAGCATTAATTATTTTGTTTGCAAGTTCAAAGCCCTGATCTGTGAATGCCATTTCTCTTCCCCTGAACCATATCTCAATATTTACTCTGTTGCCATCCTCAATAAACTCTCTCACTTTCTTGTTTTTAATTGCAAGGTCGTTTGTATCAATCTTCAATCTGTAGCGCATCTGCTTAACTTCAATTTTTGTCTGCTTCTTCTTTGCTTCTTTCTCTTTCTTTGTTTGCTCGTAAATGTACTTTCCTAAATCTACGATTCTACAAACCGGGGGATTTGCATTTGGCGCTATGAGTACCAAATCAAGTCCCTTTTCTCTTGCAATGTTCAAGGCATCCCTTGAACTCATAATCCCCACCTGAGCGCCGTTTTCATCAATAAGGCGCACTTCCTTCAGGCGGATACTTTCGTTTGCAATTACATCTTTACTGTTAATACCTCACCTCCGTAAAATAAATATAGGTAGCCGAGAGGCTACCAAAATTAAATATAACAACTTACAAAAGTCTTCGCACCTTTTCGCAAGCTCTCGGCCACTTAAGGTAGGGCATACGCCCGTTTCTTCAATTGTCCAAAAATAATTATACAAATTCTTCAAAATATTGCAAGTAGCAAATTTCTTCTAATCAGTAACTCTATTTTTAACCTCGTTTAAAATACGGTCAAGAAATGCATCTACACTCATTGAACCAAGGTCTCCTACTTTTCTCTTCCTTACAGAAACAGCGTTTGAAGAAACTTCTTTATCACCCACTACAAGCACATATGGAATTTTTTCGGTTTCGGCATCCCTTATCTTTGCGTTCATCTTCTCGCTTCTTTCGTCAACTTCAACACGCAAACCATTCAAGAAAAGTTTTTCTTTGACACTTCTTGCGTAGTCAAAGTGCCTATCAGCAATAGGAACAATTCTCACCTGGACTGGCGCAATCCAAGTTGGGAACGCCCCTGCATACTGCTCGATAAGTGTTCCAAAGAACCTTTCCATCGAACCAAGGACAACCCTGTGTATCATAATTGGACGGTGCTCTTTTCCATCTTCGCCAATGTATGTTACATCAAACCTCTCTGGAAGGTTGAAGTCAACCTGAATTGTCGGACCCTGCCACTCTCTTCCGATTGCATCGACCAGTTTGATATCTATCTTTGGTCCATAGAAAACACCTTCTCCAGGGTCAATCTTGTATGGGATTTTAAGCTCTTCAAGGGCAACCTTAAGCGCATTTGTTGCTAACTCCCAGTTTTCAAGGCTTCCCACATATTTCTCAGGTCGTGTTGAAAGATAGACATTATAATTCTTGAATCCAAAAGTCTCTATCATATACTTTGCAAACTCAACAACACCTATGATCTCCTCCTCGAGTTTCTCCGGCTGGACAAAGAGGTGTGCATCGTCCTGAGTGAAGCCTCTTACCCTGAGAAGTCCATGGAGGACTCCCGCCCTTTCGTATCTATAGACTGTGCCGAGTTCTGCAAGCCTTAACGGCAGGTCTCTATAACTACGAGTCCTCGATTTGTAAATTGCAATGTGGAAGGGGCAGTTCATTGGTTTTACCATATACGAGCCTTTATCGACTTCCATTGGTGAGAACATATTTTCCCTGTAGAAATCCCAGTGCCCGGACGTCTTCCACAACTCAACACGGGCAATGTGTGGTGTATAAACAAAGTAATAACCTCTCTTTATATGCTCGTCTCTCCAGAAGTCCTCGATTACTTTCCTTATCATTGCACCTTTTGGATGCCACAGGATTAATCCAGGACCAATTTCTTCTTGAATGCTAAAGAGATCAAGTTCTTTTCCAATTTTTCTGTGGTCACGCTTTTTTGCTTCTTCAAGGAAATTCAAATACTGCTCAAGTCGCTCTGCTGTTGCAAAGGCAGTACCATAGACTCTCTGAAGCATCTTGTTCTTTTCATCACCCCTCCAGTAGGCACCCGCAACAGAAAGCAACTTAAGATTCCTCGCATATGAGGTATCAGGTATATGAGGACCTCTACAGAGGTCTGTAAAATCGCCCTGCTTGTATATGGAAACAGTGTCGCCTTCGACTTCTTCTATAATTTCAATTTTATAGGGCTGATTGAGCTGTTTAAAAAGTTCGATTGCCTTCTCTTTCGGAAGTTCAACTCTTTCAAATGGGAGTTTTTGGTTAACGATTCTCTTCATCTCTTCTTCGATTTTTGCAAGTTCTTCTTCTGTAAGCGGGTTTTCAAGGTCGAAGTCGTAATAAAATCCGTTGTCTATTGCGGGACCAATAGTGTATTTTGCATTTGGGAACAGGTGCATCACGGCTTGAGCAAGAATATGTGATGTGCTATGCCTTAGTATCTCCTCACCTTCAGGTGTATCGATAAATATCGGTTTAACTTCGGCATCTTCGGTCAATTTTGTCGAAAGGTCTTTCTCGACACCATTTACATAGGCTGCAACAATTTTTGATAAGTCAAAGTTCAATCTTTCAAGAATTTCCTTTATGGTTAGCCCCTCTTCGAATTGGTGAATTTCGTCTGATACTTTTACCTGCATCTTCGCCTCCCTAAATAAAAAATGGTGGGCGATAGTGGAATCGAACCACTGACCTCTTCGGTGTCAACGAAGCGTTCTACCTCTGAACTAACCGCCCACTTTTCACAACTATTTATATCAAATTTCATCTTTTTGTCAAGAGATTAGACCTCTTTTATAAGAATATTGGCGATAAGGTCTGCTGCTTCAGAAATTCTATCGGCTGAATTGCTTATATGCCTGTAGACTTCTCTCATTTTGAAAATATAGTGGAAGTCCTCATTTGAGAAAAGTTCTGCAAGTGCCTCGTGGTAAGTCTCCTCGATTTCGTTTTCAACGACCTTCGCAGAAACAACATTGCTGTTTGCGAGGTTTTTATCGGTGAACATATTTTCGACTGCATAACTAATGTGATTTACGCCTCTCGAAATTTTTTCTATCATCTTCTTGAGGTAGAAATTCGGATAGAGTTGATAAATTATCATCTCCTCGATGGTATTGTAAGCATAGTCAAGGATATTATCTATGGTATTAGAAAGCGTATAAATGTCCTGCCTGTCAATTGGTGTAATAAGGCTTTTATTTAACTCGTTCAGAAGGTCTCTTCGGATATTGTCTCCTTCGGATTCGATTCGCTTAATTTGAATTTTAAGGTTATGCCTTAAAACATCTTTGTTAACAACATCTTCGTTCACGCCCATAAACTCATTAAGGGTGTTAACTCCTTCTACAGTCTTTTTAGCCTGAGCCTTCAAAAGGTTTTGAAAAACATCAGGTCTTTTAAACATAGAATCCCAAACTTTCATTTTAATCACCTCACACTATTTTAATATTGTAATAAAAATTGTCGATACTCCATAGGACAAAAGAATTGAGGCTGGCACCGTTACAAGCCAGGTAAGAACAAGATTTTTAACAACATTGTATCTTACTGCGTGCGGTTTTTCTGCAACACCAATGCCTACAACCGACATATTTAAAGTCTCAGTTGAACTTACTGGAAGTCCAAATCTTGCGAATGTTAAAACTGTTGCTGAAGTAATTGTTTGAGCAAGGAATGTTTCTTTCGGATTACTTTTCATCAAGCGGAATCCCGAAGTAAGAAGTGAGTTTGCACCAAAGAAAAGTGTTCCAATAATAAATAGAAGTGAAAGAAGAGATATAACAAAAATATTTTTAGGATTAGGGGCAAAATTTGACTTCGTTATTACGCTTGCAGTAAAAACCAAACTCAAAGTCTTCTCGGCATCATTTGCACCATAGCCCATTACAAGGAAAAGCGAAGAGATAACCTGAAGCAACTTAAAAACCGGTGAAACTTTCGGGCTTAAATATCGCAAGATGAGGTTGAAAATTTTTGTAACTATATAAGAAACAATAAGTCCTATGGCAATTGATGCAACAAGTCCACCAAAAACTTTTAAAACCTCGATGGTATTAATTTGCGTATGGACTTTTCTTGCAATTGCGCTTCCAACCAATGCACCTACAAAAGTGTAAGAAATGCTTACAGGATATTTAATTCTCTGTGCTATGATAACCCATGTCATTGTTGCAATTATCGCACCATATAACATTGGCAAAGTAATAAACTGGATGGGAACAATTTTAGTGCCAAGAGTTTTTACAACCTCGGTTCCAAAGATTAGAGGTGCAACGGTAAGAGAGAGAAAAAGAAGGATAACGCCAAAAAGTGGATGTATAACATTAGTGGAAATAATAGACCCGAGCAACACGCCGCCGTCGTTTGCTCCCATTAATATCTGAAAGACACCTGCTATTATTAAAAATACTACAAAACTTGTGCTATTCATGGTTTAAAATGATAACACAAATTGTGTTTTTGTCAAGACTTATTAAAAGATTAAGGCTTTGATTGTTTTGGTTAAGAAATCTTTAAAATCTGGGTTAATGGATTCCAGGTTTCTTTTTAAATTTACGAAAACAGATTTTCCCTCAATTTTAAAATCATAGTCACCATTAATTATTACAAAATCGGAAAACTTAATGAGTTCTTTTGCATCCTCTTTTATCGGTTCATGAGGACTTTCGACAAACAAAAACAAATCAGGTTTAACAATGCGATAAAAGACATTCCCTTCAACCAAAACTGGATTTTCTAAATTATTCAAAAACAGAGGTATTCCTCTTTTAAGATAATCAAAATCACCCCTTGCCCAGAAAACCTTGAGCGCATCTTTAAGAAGGTAATATGTGTCTTTCCCTACAGGTGCAGTTTCATGTGTCTCCTCTGTAATTCCAACGCCGTGAGTTAAATTATTTGTTATTTTGAGAGCAATAAAACTCTTAGGAAATAAACTCAGAATTATTCTTGCAAGAGTTGTCTTACCTACATTACTTTTACTTCCGCCTATAAGAACGATTTTTGGCATTTTTGTTCTCAAACTCAAATTTTACGCTACCACTCTCAAGCAAGAGATATGCCTTAAATTGCCTTCCTTTTGAGGAGACGAAGTCTGAAATAAGGTCGGTCTTGCCATCTTTAAGGAGTTTCTTAACATCTTCTCGTGTGATTTCTCTTCCACCCATAACCTTCTTTATACGGAAGGAGCACTCCTTCGGGTAGTGCTCACAGGCATACACTGTTTCTTTTTCGTGGACATTTCCCCCACATTTGGGACATTTGCCAAGCGATTCGCTATTTACAGTATTTTCCTCTTTTGGCGTTTCAAATACAAACGATACCTTGTTATCAATTAGTTGTATATCAGCATCAAAATATTTCTTTCCTTTCGAAATAATTCTCTTTAATCTTACCTTATTCCCTTTTAGTAACTCCTGAGCCATATCCCTTGTTATTGTTTTGTTCTTTAACTTCTTCCATATAACAAAGTCACAGGTGCCTTTTGATACATTTTCACAGGTAAAGCCCTTTGCTGTTTCGTAAACATTACCTCCACATTTTGGACAGATACCGACAGCCTCAGGGGACCCTGTCTTTAAATGGAAGTCTCCTTTGTAAGTTTTAACCTTATCTACTATGTGAATTGTTAATTTCTTAATGCCATCCATAAACTTCTGAACATCGTAGTGCCCTTTTTCAATTTTAAGAAGTTTATTTTCCCACTCACCCGTAAGCGCCGGGGAAAGGAGTTCTTCAACATTCACTTGAGAGACAAGTTCAATAAGCCTCATCCCTTTTTCGGTTGGGACAAGGGACTTATTTACTCGCTCCACATAACCAACTTCTATAAGGCGCTCTATTATCTGCGCTCTTGTTGCAGGAGTGCCAATTCCCTTTTCCTTCAAGGCTTCCTTTAACTCATCCTCCTCAACAAACCTGCCTGCGTTTTCCATTGCAGAGAGAAGCGTTGCATCTGTGAATCGCTGAGGTGGTTGGGTAGTCTTTTCAAGAACTTCAAGGTCTTTCACGGTAACGCTATCACCTTTTTGGAGTTGAGGGTCAGATTCCTTCTCTTTTCCGTACACTTTAAGAAAACCAGGCTCCACAAGAAAGTTGAGTGAACTTATAAATTTGTTTCCATCTACATCAGTAATAAGATTTATCTTTAATGTTTGTGAATTAGGGTAAAAAACTGACAAAAATCTTCGCATTATAAGGTCAAAAACTTTTTCTTCGTCCTTTGTTAAATCCGTAAGATGTGAGAAATCACCCGTAGGAATTATTGCATAGTGGTCTGTTACACCTTTGTCGTTAATAATCCTTCCTGAAAACTTAATACCCATTGCAAGAATCTCTTTTGCAAACTCTGCATAAGGCTCAAACGAAACGGAATTGATTATTTTTGGAATGTAAGATTTTAGTGGGGTTGGCAAATACCTTGAATCTGTCCTCGGGTAGGTTATGAGTTTTCTCTTTTCGTAGAGGCTCTGCGCAATATCCAATGTCCTCTGAGCAGAAAATCCAAAAGTTTTGTTTGCATCGCGCTGAAGTTCGGTAAGGTCGTAGAGAAGTGGGGGAGGTGTCTTTGAAATATCACGCTCTAAGTTTTCAATTACTCCCTTTTTGCCCTTTATGGTTTCTACAATATGTTTAAGAAATTCTTTATCTTTGAAACGAGTTTCGTTATCTTTAACATAGGTTCCATCGTAAACAAACTTCAACCTGTCGAATGTCCCCTGTAATTCGTAGTATTTCTCGGGAACAAACTTTCTTATTTCTTTTTCTCTTGTTACAAGTATGTTAAGGGTAGGCGTTTGAACCCTTCCCAGGGAAAGCAGTTCGCCCCATCGACGAGTAAAAGCCCTTGTTGCATTTATTCCAACAAGCCAATCTGCTTCTTCTCTTGCAAAAGAGGCTTTCCCAAGGTTATCAAACTCTGATTCATCTTTCAGGTTCTCAAATTCCTTAAGAATCTCCTCCTTTGTCATTGCAGACAGCCATAATCTTAAAAGGCGCTTTCCTTTCGGGTTTGTGAGAAGCATTATCTCCCTGAATATTAATTCACCTTCTCTTCCTGCATCACAAGCGTTAACAATTGCATCGATATCCTTCCTCTGGAAGAGTTTTTTAAGGACATCGAATCTGTCTTTTGTTTCTTTTTTTGGCTTGAATTTAAACTCTTCAGGAATAATGGGAAGGTCCTGCAATGTCCAAAAACTTAGTTTCTTATTGTAATCCTCGGGCTCGTAGAGTTCGCAAATATGACCCAAAGACCAGGAAATAACATACTCCTCGTTTTCAAGATAGTCTTTTTCATCTTTAAATTTTCCAAGTGCCTTTGCGATATCTCTTGCAACAGACGGCTTTTCTGCGATAACTAATGTTTTCACAATTTTAATTATACTGATTAAAAGGATTTTGCAAAATGCAGTATAAAAATATAAGCCCCGGATGAACCGGGGCCTTTAAAAGTGTTTAGATTGTTCTCTTAGCCAATAACTTTTACGTTAACTGCTTTATCTCCTTTATCAGTTTGCTCGATTTCGAACTCTACCTTCTGACCTTCCTTCAATGTCTTGTAGCCACTTGACTGAATTGCTGAGAAATGCACAAAAAGATCCTTACCACCATTGTCTGGGACGATAAACCCAAATCCTTTCTGCGAGTTAAACCACTTAACTCTTCCTGTTAATCTTTCCACTTCTAAAATACCTCCGTAAAAAATTTCCCCAACCTTACAGTTGCACAATTATAACACAGTAAAAAAATTTTTTGCAATAATCTCTTACAATCATGGGGTAGGTGTAAAACTTTTGAGAATTAACTCAAAACTAGGCCAGGCTTTACTAAAATCTTCTGGTGTTGCATCGAATTCAATTTCATAAAATATTCCATTCACTTCAATAGCATAGATTTCACCCTTAATTGGCATAGAATTTCCATTTGTATCTTTAAGTGATCCTTCAAATCTAAACCTGTAAAATTTCCTATTCTCAACTGTTACATAACCCGCCGAGGTTATTTCAAGGTTATTACTGTCTAATACTTCTCGAATTGCATCTAAAGCATCACTAAAAGTTAAATTAAGAGAGCCTATATTTTCTACATAAACGAAACAGGTTGCCCTATATTTGCTATCAACTCTAACGTCCGCATCTCCAGCTGGATGTTCTGTAAGGACCCACTCTGAAGAGTATTTAAATGTATAGAGCCCGTCATCATCTATATATGTTTTTGTCTGAGTTTGTGGAGATAACTTTACTAAAGTAGCAGAAACGGTAGATACAACCCCAGCTACAACCTCTACACTCTTGTTATAATCTTCATATCCTGCAAGTTTAAGTGTGATGTTGTAAATTCCCTCCGGAAGTTGAAATGTGTATGGAGTTTTGTGGCCCGAGTCTTTCCCATTCAAATAAATTTTAGCTCCCGAAGGGGTTGACCGAACAATAAGGGTACCATTTTGCAGTTTTGCAAGAGTAACATTAATTGCTGTTTCTTTGTTTTCTTCTATTTTTACTGTTGTTGAATAATCAAGGTAGCCTTCTTTTTTGAGCGTAACTTTATAGTTTCCTTTAGAAAGAGAAACCTTAAAAGGTGTTTTCCCTTTGTATGTATCGTTAATATAAACAGAGGCACCTGTTGGATTTGAGTTAACAGTAAGAATACCAGTTGTAGTAGATAACTTCTGGAGGACAAAACTAAAGATATTTTCCTTGTCTTTTTCAACAACCACTGTGGTCTGTAAGGTAGAGTATCCTTCAAGAGTTAGTTTTAAAGTATGTTCTCCTTCAGATAATTCAAGTTCGGAAGGAGTTTTTCTGTTTGTATCCTTTCCATCAATAAATATTTCCGCGTTCTGAGGTGTAGAATTAATTTTTACTTTTATTGTTTGAACTATCTTTTCAAGCGTGAAACTTTTCTTGAGTGTTTGTCCTTCTTTGAGAATAATTTCTTCCGTTAAATCTTTATAGCCTTCAAGTTTTAGTGTCAATTTATAAGTCCCCGCCTTAAGACCTTCTAAAGTTATAGGTGTTTTCTTTCCTGTATCCTGATCATTTAAGAAAACAGATGCATCTGGGGGATTTGATTCAATATAAAGAGAACAGTTACCTTTTGTAACTATGACTCCTCCTTGAGTATCACTTTCTTGAGGATTATTCGCTGGCATATTAGAACTAATTGTTGACCCTCCTCCTGAAACAGGGTTTGATACCGGGGATGGTACTCTTTTGAAAGCAAATACAGAAATCAGCATACCTGTAATTACCAATAATGCAATGAGCGGGAAAACAATTTTTTTGTTGAAAGTAAGTAACTGTCCCACAGGTACTTTAGCCTTTTCTCTTGTAGAAACAAAAACTTCTTCACTCTTTCCTGTTTTAAGAGTCTCCCCTTTCGCAAGCTCTTGTCCTAAAATAACGGTTTTCTCAACTTCTCCCTTTTGAGGTGCATATTCTTCAACCTCTTCCTTTCCTAAAATTACTGTCCTGTCTTGAGGAGTTTTCTTTTCGCCGAGTAATACTGTTTCGTTTTCAGGTAATTCTTCTTTACTTAGTACCACAGTTTCAGGAGAAGGTGGCTTTGTTAAAATTACTGTCTCAGAAGGTTGAGCAGGAGCCTCTAACTTTGAAAGGTCTTCGATGAGTTCTTGTGGAAGTTGATATCTGTTTTCGGGGTTTTTCTCAAGAAGTTTATAAATTATTTCTCTCAATTTTTCAGGGACTTTTTCATTTAGTTCTTCTATCTTTGGAGGAGGGAAAGAAATATGCATATTTATAACAGACCAGGGATTTTCTGCGTAGAATGGCAATTTGCCTGTAACCATCTGAAATAGAGTAATTCCAAGGGAGTATAAATCACTTCGTATATCAATTGGCTGACCTTTTGCCTGTTCTGGGGAGAGATAGTAAGGAGTCCCAATAATACTTCCCTCTGAGGTCAAGGTTGCAGTTTCGGATACCTTGGCAATACCGAAGTCCATTACTTTGACATTACCGCTTCTTGTGACCATTATGTTCTGCGGCTTTATGTCTCTGTGAGCGATAATACCATGATCATGCGCATAAGCAAGAGCTTCGGCAACTGCCTTGGCAATTTCAATTGCATTTTCTATCGAGATTTTACCTTTCTCTTTTATGATTTCCTCTAGAGTTTTTCCCTGAACATACTCCATTACAATATAATAAATTCCATCTTCTTTACCAAAGTCCCTTACCTGCGTTATATTCGGATGCTTTAATTTCGTTGCTATTTCTGCTTCTTTCTGGAACCTTTTCACATACTGCTCATCTTCTGTATACTCTTCCCTTAGGATCTTTACAGCAACTACTTCATTTGTTTCAAGGTCTCTTGCAAGGTAGACGGTGGCCATTCCACCACCGCCAACCTTATCGTAGATTTTGTACCTGTTTTTTATAACTTTCCCAATGTAATTCATTTTATCACCTGCCTCAGAAATTCAAAAATCACATTCCTTTTGAAAAAACACATGAGTGAAATTCCCGCTAATAGTAAAAGAACAATAATTATAAAAATAATCCTATGTCGCTTTCCAAGAGAAGGTTTTCTATAAAGGTTTGAAACATCAAACAAGATAACAGTAATATTGTCTTTGCCCCCGTTTTTGTTTGCGATTGAGATAAGTTCAGAGACCCTTTCCTTTACAGTTAAATTTCTCCTCGAAATTATCCTTTGAATGGTTCTTTCGTCAACCATATTGTAAAGTCCGTCACTACAGAGAAGAATAATTTCGTTACCTTCGAGTTTTATAGGGTCATAGAATTGAGGTTCAACTGTTTCTTTAACACCAATAGCCTTCGTAAGAACGCTACTTAGATTAGACTTCTTTGCCTCGCTCTCGGTAATAATTCCTTCTTTCAACTGCATCGCCAAAAGTGTATGGTCTTCAGATAATTTTATGAGTTTATCATCCTTTAAAAGATAGATCCTGCTATCCCCGACATTTGCATAATACAAGGTATCGTTACTTATAATTGCAATTGTCCCAGTTGTTCCAATTTTTCCTTTAAGATCCAAAGAAACAGAGTATTCATAAATTCTTCTGTTTGCTTCATCGAAAATCCTTTGAATGAATTCATAATTCTCACACTTATCTTCCCTTTCCGCAATTTCTAATAAAGTGTTCTTTATAATAGAACTTGCTATTTCTCCTCTCTGTAAGCCCCCCATTCCATCAAAAACAGCAAGAATCCACTTACCTTTCTTTTCAAGAATTACATAGTTATCCTCATTATTTTCTCTAATTTTTCCAACATCAGTTGCACCAAAGCAGACAGAGGAAGTTGTACTTCTATTTTCACTTTTAACATTATCTAATTTTAAGGTATCCTCATTTCTCATGCTATCTTGAACTTCATTTTAACATCCCCAAAAGTTATTTCATCTCCATCACTAAGCGCACGCTTATTTATTTTAACTCCATTAACATAAGTCCCATTCGTACTTGCAAGGTCGTAGATGACAAATTGTCCATCCTCATATTTTATCCTTGCATGCTCCTTGGAGACTGCAGGTGACGGAAGTATTATGTCATTAGTTTCGCTTCTACCAATATTTGTTATATCTTTAATATTAAAACTCTCTCCTGTGTCAATTCTTACCAAATAGGCATAAGGCGTTTTTGATACTCCCATAATGACAGTTTCTCCACCTGAAAGTTCTTGCGATGTAGTTTTTCTTTTTTCTCCAGCAACAGTTTTCTTTTTGGGGATAGGCTGTCTTCTCATTACGAAGAATAAAACTACAAGAACTACGAGAACACCAATAAAAATGAGAATAATATACATTGGAACCTCCTTTTTGTCATGTCCAGACTCAATTTCCTGTCTGCATTTTTGAATAAATTCGTTTGCATATGGATGAGCAGGATATAACTGATTTATTGCAGTAAATTCCTTTAAGGCTTTGGAATAGTATCCATTCCAGTAGTATTTTAGTGCTTGCTCGTATTTTTTATCGAGAGTTCCTTGATGAGGAGTAACTCCCAATTCCTTCAAAAACTCGGTTGCTATGTTTATAGGGACTAAAAAGTTAAAACCTTCTATTGTTTGTCCTGTGTTGTAATCGATTGATCCAAAAGTTGCAATGCCTATAGCTTCTCCCTTCGAGTTAAAGGCAGGGCCACCAGAATTACCATGGTAAATTGCTGCATCTGTTTGTAATACGCTCCAACCACCGGGCATTTCCTTAATTGCACTAATAATGCCACCAGTTACAGTGGGTATAGTTGCACTCATTCCCTGTAGCGCTGGGTGGTATGTTGCAACACCAGGATATCCTACACAAAAAACATGCTCACCTGTTGAAACTTTAGAGGAGTCTCCTATCTTAACTGTAGGAAGTTCAACATTACTCTCTATTTTGAGAATTGCAACATCTTTCTGTGTCCCAGTTCCGATGGGATCCCCTACTTTTTTGACTTCGCATTGCTTTCCCTGCTGGAGAATTGCAACACCAGGAACAGACTTTCCCAATACTGAGTAAACAGTTTCTGTTATATTTGATATCTTTGCATTCTGGAGGAGGTAAAGGAAAAAACCTTGTGCAAAATACTGTGCCTGTGCCTCAGTGATTGCTCCTTCCTTAATCTGATTTTGGGTTTCTTGGTATGCTATAGTCTGCAAAATTAAGTATTTCATATACTCGTCTGTAAACTTTACTACATGAGCATTGGTAACAATATAACCATCAGGAGTAACTATAAATCCTGAACCGCTTACTCCAGTTTGTGCATGCATTTTCCAATACCCGCCTTGTGGATCTTTAGTGAATCTGAAATTGTCATCGTAAGTTGCCGAAGGAGCGGTCACATCACCCTCAATAATCGTTTCAATAAACACAACTGCTGGTTTCGTTAATTCTGCAATTTTGGTTGCGTCAAGGCCCTCTTGTGCTTTCAGCGAATTGAAGGAAAATAGTGAAAAAACTAAACTTAGAACCAAAATTCCCAAAATTAACTTTTTCATTTTTACCTCCTTTATTTTTACATTTTATAAATTCATTTTATTGTAGTAAGATAAATTTTTTTGTCAATACCATACTTATGGAAATTATATAGGTTAACATAGTGTGCTTAAGGTATTGTAGCATGACTTAAATCCCTTTCAAAAAGCGCATTTAGTGTACTTATTACATCAGGATTGTAAGTAAAAAGCGTGGTTTCTCTTTCGTTATCAAAAGAAGGACTTGTAAAGTTATTTGAACCAATGTAAGCAAATGTGTCGTCAATAATGAATGTCTTTACGTGTATATATGGATTCTGGAGCGCAAGAACCGAATCTCCAAGATCTTTCTTTGTATCTGCTGCGTATGAGGATGGCATTAGAATCTATACATCAACTCCTCCTGACTCTGTCAGTTTGAGCCCAATTTTTGGATTAATACAAAGTATAGACTCCTGTTTAACCTTGGTAGATTGGATAAGATAAAAGATAACACTCCTTGTAACATACTCAAGAGAAAGAGCAGAAAAAGATAGAGAAGATAGACTTAGATTGATTGATAAAGGATTAAAACTTCTCTTACCCCTCCACTATCAATGGAAGTTTAAAGAGAGAAGGAAGGAAATACCTCAAAGAGACGAACAAGATGAACTGGAAATTGGATAATGATGCAATATCGAAAGATAAGATATTTGATGGATATTACGCTCTTCTCCCTTCTTGAAAGAACACTTGAACTTATACTAAAGGAGAATAACATAAATGCATCACCTGAAGGAATAAAGGAAGCACTCAATTCACTCAACATTGCACTCTTTGAGATAGAAAGAAGTATTACCTCAAGATAAAAGAGAAAGATTTAGGAAACAGTATCCTGATATCAATCCACTAAAGAATATAGGGCTTTATGAAGAATTAAAACTCTAAAGACTAAAAACTACTTTTAAAAAATTTTCTTTGTTAGTAGCAAAATGTCATTTTCTAAAAATTAAATCATAGGATTTATGCGGTTATAAAAATATAAGCCCCGGATGAACCGGGGCCTTTAAAAGTGTTTAGATTGTTCTCTTATCCGATCACTTTCACATTGACTGCTTTATCACCTTTATCAGTTTGCTCGATTTCGAACTCT
>Ga0081479_110666_pt1 | contig 23219 bp, 18 predicted proteins | sample MamHotmetagenome_FD_70984 | JGI IMG/M metagenome (GOLD analysis project Ga0081479, IMG submission 70984) | Hot spring cone microbial streamer communities from Mammoth Hot Spring (Liberty Cap Streamers), Yellowstone National Park, USA - T=72 v2... | ecosystem: Environmental > Aquatic > Thermal...
CAAGCAATCCCCCTATCGGCCAGGAGATTGCTTTCCCCACGCTGCGCTCGGGACATGCGCTTCGCTCGCAATGACAGGAGACAGAGGTTTTTTCATGGCTTTCGGGCGACTCGCTGCGAATTTCTTGAACGAATGATACAGTACCATCTCATTCGGTGCGCCCCTCTGCGAGGAACGATGTTGTATAATTTGCGAAGTTCCAGATAGCGGTATACTGCACGGATGAGCAACTCTCTGTACGTGAACCGAGAAAATCCCAACCATAGAGGAGCCATGTCTGGGAAAAAAACAAAATCCCTTTTGCCCCTTCCGCCGCAGGAGATCATCAAAGATTATCGTCTGGCCTATCGTTCCCGTCAGGCCTCGTTGATCGGGCGGCGCGAGGTGTTGAGCGGCAAGGCCAAATTCGGCATTTTCGGCGATGGCAAGGAACTGGTGAACCTGGCGATTGCCAGGGCCTTTCGCAAAGGCGACTGGCGTTCCGGTTACTATCGCGATCAGACCTGGATGTTCGCCCTAGGGGTCATGACGCTGCATGAGTTCTTCGCCCAACTCTATGCCCATGCCGATCCCCAATATGAGTCCAATACCGCTGGGCGGGCGATGAATGCGCATTTTGCCAGCCGCATGTTCGATGCGGAGGGCAGATGGCTTCCCCAGGTGGATCGGTATAATGTCGCTGCCGATCTCTCCCCAACCGGCTCACAAATGCCCCATGCTGTTGGCCTGGCCTACGCCTCCGTGCTCTACCGAAACGTCGAATCCCTGAAACAATATACACAATTTTCACATAACGGCGATGAAATTGTCTGGGTGTCCATCGGAAACGCTTCCACGGCGGAGGGAATGTTCTGGGAAGCGGTGAACGCGATTGGAGTGCTGAAAGCGCCGGCCATCCTTTCAATTTACGACGATGGCTATGGCATTTCGGTCCCCAACCGCCACCAAATGCTCAAGGAAGACATCCATGCTCTCTTGAGTGGCTTCCAACGCCAGAATTCGGGGGATGGATATGACCTGTATCAGGTGCCCGGCTGGGACTATGCTGCCCTGTATGAGGTCTATCAAAAAGCGGCGGAAAACGCTCGTCGCTCTCACATTCCGGCTCTGGTGCACGTCATCGAGTTGACCCAGCCCCAGGGACACTCCACCTCCGGCTCCCATGAGCGGTACAAATCGCCGGAGCGCTTGCAATGGGAGGAGGAGCACGATTGCATTCGCAAAATGCGCGAGTGGATCATTGAAAACGAAATCGCCACGGAACCCCAGCTCGTAGCCTGGGAGGCCGAAGACCGCGCCTACGTCGAGTCGGTGCGCAAGCAGGCCTGGGAGGCCTATCAGCGCCCGATCCTTGAAGAGCGCGAGCAGGTGCTGGACATGCTGGATGAGATCGCCACTACCTCCCCCCACGCCGCCGCCCTGAACGAAATCCGCTCCCGTCTTGCCAGCATTGCCATTCCCCTGCGCCGCGATGTACATGCCGCGGCCCATGAGGCTTTACGCCTGCTGCGCCATGACCAGCACCCCTCCAAGCAGATCCTCATCCAGTGGAAGCGAACGCAGGACGCCATCAACGAGCAACGCTACGATTCCTATCTCTATAGCGGTGAGGCCCTGAATGTGCCCGAAGTGCCGCCGCGCTATTCCGAGAACTCGCCCCTGGTCTATGGCTTCGAGGTCCTCAACGCCTGTTTCGATGCCGCCCTGGCGCGCGAACCGCGTCTGGTAGCCTTTGGGGAAGATGTCGGGCGCCTGGGGGATGTCAATCAGGGATTCCGCGGCCTTCAGGAGAAGTACGGCGAATATCGCGTCAGCGATACGGGCATCCGTGAGACTACCATCCTGGGGCAGGCGATTGGACTGGCCCTGCGCGGCCTGCGCCCGATCTGCGAAATCCAGTACCTGGACTATCTCCTTTATGCGCTGCAGATCATGAGCGACGATCTGGCCACCCTGCACTGGCGCACCGCCGGCGGCCAGAAAGCGCCGGTCATTGTGCGCACACGTGGGCATCGTCTGGAGGGAATATGGCATTCCGGCTCCCTCATGGCCGGCCTGATTCACCTGGTGCGCGGCATGTACGTTTGCGTCCCCCGCGATATGACCCGCGCCGCCGCCTTCTACAACACCCTGCTCCAGGCCGAAGAACCTGCCGTCGTGGTCGAAGTCCTCAACGGCTATCGCCTGCGCGAGCGTCTCCCGGAGAATATCGGTGAAATGACCGTTCCCCTCGGCGTCCCGGAAATCCTGCGCCCCGGCCAGGATGTGACCCTGGTCACCTATGGCGCTTGCTGCCGCATTGCACTGGAGGCCGCCGAAAAGCTGCACCAGGTGGGGATCGAAGTCGAGGTGATAGACGTGCAGACCCTGCTCCCCTTTGATCGGCATGGACGCATCCTCGAATCGCTGAAAAAGACCAACCGCATCCTCTTTGTGGATGAGGATGTGCCGGGCGGCACCACGGCCTACATGCTCCAGCAGGTCATTGAAAAACAGGGTGGCTACTACTGGCTGGACTCGCCGCCGCGCACCCTTCCGGGCAAAGAACATCGCCCGGCCTATGGCTCTGATGGCGATTACTGGTCGAAGCCGAACGTCGAGAGCATCTTCGATGCCGTCTACGAGATGATGCACGAGGTCAATCCTCAACAATATCCCCTCTTCCGCTGACATGATCCCCTTCCTGCTCTGGTACATCCTGAGCACCCTGATCGGGTGGCTGGCCTTCCCCTTGCTCTATCGCCTGTTGGCGCCGCTGGCGGATCGCGGCTACGGCCTGGCGCGCGCTGCCGGTCTGCTAAGCTGGGGCTACCTGTTCTGGATCGGCACCTCCCTGGGCTGGTCACAGAACGATGCAGGGGGCGCGCTGCTGGCGATCCTCCTGCTGGCCTGTCTGAGCCTGGGGATTTTTATTTTTTCAGACGGAAAGGGACCGGCCGCTCCCTGGCCTGAGCGTCTCTGCCGCGCCCTGAGCGAAGTCCTGGCCTGGGCAAAGCTGCGGGTGCGCCTTCTGGCCCTGTCCGAGGCGTTATTCCTGCTCCCGTTCGCTTTCCTCGCCCTGACGCGCGCTGCCAATCCTGACCTGGTGGGCACCGAAAAGCCCATGGAGCTGGCCTTTATCAATGCCATTCTCCGCGCTCCCTCCTTCCCGCCGCCCGATCCCTGGCTTTCGGGCTATGCCATCTCCTATTACTATTTTGGTTACGTGATTGCTACCTTGCTTGCCCGCCTGAGCGGAATCGGGGGGAGCATGGCGCACAACTTCATGACCGCGCTCACCTTTGGCCTGGCGGCGCAGGCCTCCCATGCCTTGCTGTTTAACCTCTTGAGTCTGCGAAGCAACCTGCCCCGGCACGTCCTTCACCGTTGGGCGCTGCTTGCACCTCTCTTCCTGCTCCTGCTCTCGAATTGGGAAGGGGTTTTGGAGGTTTTCCATCGGGCAGGCCTTTTCTGGGTGGATGCGCCGGGCGCATTTAACTTCTGGCTCTGGCTCGATCTGCCCGATTTGAACCAACCACCCCTGCAGCCGTTGGGCTGGATTCCCACCCGTTTCTGGTGGTGGTGGCGCGCCTCGCGCGTGGTGCAGGATTACACGCTCCAGGGGGCGCGTCTGGAGATCATTGACGAATTCCCCTGGTTTTCCTTCCTCCTTGCCGATCTCCATCCGCACGTGCTCAACATCCCCTATACTCTGCTGGGGATCGGGGTGGCGTTAGGTCTTTACCTGAACCCACAGCGTCGCCAGAACTTCCCCTGGATTTCCTGGCCGTTTTTCTTTTTTGTCGCTTTGCTGTTGGGCGGGCTGGCCTTTTTAAACACCTGGGACGTGCTCATCATAGCCCTTTTGTTGACGCTCGCTTTTTTTCTCTCCTCCTTGCGTGCTGAAGGTGGGCACGGCGGCCTGCACCTGGAGCGAAGCCTGCTCCTTTTGCTGAGCTGGGGAATGGCAGCGATCCTGCTGTATTTGCCTTTTCTTTTGGGCTTCTCTTCGCAGGCGCGAGGCATTCTGCCCAATCTGCTGAATCCAACCCGCGGCGCCCATCTCTGGATCATGTTCGGGCCGCTGTTTGTCCCGCTGCTGCTGTATCTCTGGCGCACAAGGCCCTCGTTCACCGCATCCTCGTCACTCTGGGCTTTCGGCTGGATGGGGAGTCTTTCCTTTTTCCTGGCGTTTTCCCTCTTCTCCTGGGGTCTGGCGCTTCTGATAGCCTTCGTTTCCCCTGTTCTGGCACAGCAATTCCTTGCCGCTCAGGGTGTGACGGAGCCGGGGATGCTCGTTCGAGCGGTGCTCATGCGCCGGCTGGACCATGGCTTTGGCGCGCTCACGCTGCTTTTCCTGCTTGCCCTCAGCCTGATGCCGCTACGGAAGCATCATGGCGATCCTTCAGCCTCCGAGCCTGGCGAAGATCACGCCCACGGGTTTTTTGCGCTCCTGAGCACCCTGGGGTTGCTGTGGATCCTCATCCCCGATTTCTTTTACCTGGGCGATCAATTTGGCTGGCGCATCAACACCGTCTTCAAGTTTTACTATCAGGCCTGGGTCTTTCTGAGCCTGGCCGCGGCCTGTGCGGTAGCGGTCGGAGGCCTGGAAAAACGTTTTTCTCGCTTGGGCCGTGGGCTGATGATCCTGGCGCTGCTGGCGGGGCTGGTCTATCCTGTGCTGAGCTGGTGGGATCGGACGGGCGGTTTTACTTCCTTCCGCTCGCTCACCCTGGAAGATTTCCATCGTCTGGAGCGCTTTCAGCCGCAGGAGGCTGCAGCCATTCGCTTCCTGCAGCGGGCGCCGTTCGGCGTGGTGGCGGAGGCGGTTGGAGGAAGTTACACCGAATATGGCCGTGTGGCGACCTATACGGGGCTGCCGGATGTCTTGAACTGGCCTGGCCACGAGATACAATGGCGCGGCGATGCCGCCCCCCAGGGCACGCGCCAGGACGATCTGCGTCGCCTGTATGAGACTCCCTCCTGGCAGGAAGCGCAACGCATCCTGGAAAAATATCACGTGCGCTATGTATATGTGGGGTCGCTGGAGCGCATCGCCTATCGGGTGAACCTGGAAAAATTTGAGCGTCACCTGCGCCCCGTCTTTCAGCAGGAAGGGGTGATCGTGTACGCGGTGTATTGATCACGGGGAGGCGACCAGGCGTTTCCCTTTCTGAAAGTAACTATTCAGCCCTGCCTCAAAACCGTTTGGGATGACATTGCGAGGAGCGTTCTTTGCGACGAAGCAATCCCCAGGCGGTCAAGCTGGCCTGATGAACGGGAGATTGCTTCGCCAGAAAACGGCTCGCAATGACATGGCTGAGTAGTGACGATCAATTCAAATGCTGATTCTGCTGGATGTGGAGAACCTGTGATGCGTAATCTTGTTCGCCATTCTAATTCCACCTTCTGGTTGGGGGTGTTCATTCTTTTCAACCTGCTGATTGGGCTGCTGGTGTTGAAAGATTTTGGTGAAAGTTGGGATGAGGAAAACTTTTTCCAGTATGCCAGAGAGTCGCTGTCGGCATATAAGGCCATCCTGGGGGGCGCGCCGGCCTTGCCCTACAGCGATCCAACTCTGCGCCATTACGGCGCCTGGTTCTGGATCGTGTGTGTGCTGGCTGGCCGGTTGTTTCCGCGCTTCTACATTTCTGATGTTGCGCACTATCTGATCTTCCTGACGTTCCAGGCCGGGGTGTGGGGCATGTATGCTCTGGCGAAACGTTGGCTGAAGCCCTGGACGGCCTTGAGCGTTGCGCTGCTCTTTGCCACGCAACCCTTGCTGTGGGGGCATGCCTTCATAAACGAGCGCGATATTCCCTGCCTGAGCGGCTTTGTGCTTACCATGTACCTGGGGCTACGCTGGACGGACTCGTGCCTCAGCCTGCTCCCGGCGGCAACCGCTTCAAAGAAGAGGCAAATAGATGCGGGCGCCGAATGGCGTTCGCGCTCGCTTCTTTTGCGTCTGATGCTGATTCTGCTGTGGATTGGCGGCGGAGTTGCACTGGCTGCTTGGGTCTGGCAACAGGTGCATCTCTGGCTGGCGCGTGCTCCCCTTCAGGCTGATCCAACGTTCGTCCACGATGTTGACCTCTATCTGCGTCCTATCCTGGCAAGGTTTTGGGGCGGAGTGCTCTTTCTGGTCTTGTGGTTGCTCTGGCTGGGGCTGACGGGGCTGCCGTTCTTCCCGCGCCTGCGCGCCCAGCTCTGGCAGAGTGAAGTACAACCGTACCTGCGACAGACGGCTCTGCTGCTCCGTTCCCCGCTTTTCTGGGCGGCCAGCATTGCTCTGGGGTTGACTGCTGGCATTCGGATTTCCGGCTGGCTGGCTGGCGCGCTGGTTGCCTGGCGGCTATGGCGAGCACGGCGTCAGGCTGCGCTCTGGCCACTGATGCTCTACGGAAGCATTGCCTTCATCGTGATGTACCTGTCCTGGCCCTATCTCTGGAAGGAGCCTGTCTTGCGCTTGCTGATCACGTTCCGCCTGATGACAAAATTCCCCTGGCCAGGGAAAGTATTGTTTCAGGGCCAGTACTATGCCGGTAATGAGCTGCCTCGCTTTTACCTGCCGACCCTGATGGCTCTACAGGTAACTGAGCCGGTGCTGGTATTAAGCCTGATCGGCCTGTTTGTGTTGTTGCGCCGGGTGCGTCGTGAGCGGTCACACGCCGAATTTGGCGAAATGACGTTGCTGTGGCTGGGTCTGCCGTTGCTCCTGTTGATGCTGGGAAAGTCGTATCTGTATGACAACTTTCGTCAATTTCTTTTCCTCCTGCCACCGCTGTTCTTGTGGGCCGGTTTGGGGTTGCAAAGACTCGCCGATGCTCTACCACGCTGGATGCAGGTGGGTGTGGTGGCAGCGATGCTGATACCGGGCATCCTGAACATCGTTCTGCTTCATCCCTATCCGTATATCTACTACAACAGCCTGGTCGGCGGCGTGGCCGGCGCCTTCCGACGCTACGAGATGGACTACTGGGGAACCTCGTTTCGCGCCGCGGCAGCCTACCTGAACCGCTATGCGCCACCCAACGCGCGCGTGGTTGTCTGGGGGCCTCCCACCACGTTCTGGCGCTATGCGCGCGAGGATATCCGCGTGTATAATGCCCTGGAAGCCAACCGTCCCGAACGCGATTTCTATGCCCTGATCTCGACCCGTTCCGACAATGACTTAACCGTCTATCCTGAGCTGCCGGTGCTCTTCCAGGTGGAGAAGGCGGGCGCGGTGCTGGCGGTCGTGCGCTATATTCCGCCATGAAAACAATCGTCATCGTCACTCCTGTGTACAACGACTGGCCGGCTTTGAGCCGGCTGCTGGAAGAACTGGAGTCGCTGGCTGCCGAACAGGGACTGACTTTCCACGTTCTGGCGGTCAACGATGGCTCCTCCTCGCTTCCCGTTTCGCTGCCTGCACCGGGTCGCGGTGTCACAAGTCTTCAGATCCTCCATCTCACGCGCAACTTGGGGCATCAGCGCGCGATTGCAATCGGCCTGGCGTGGGCGTACAGAATGGGCATCCAGGCCCCGGTGATTGTCATGGATTGTGACGGCGAAGACCGCCCGCAGGATATTCCCCGCCTGCTTGCCGAGTCTGAGCGGTGCGCGGATACGATTATCTTTGCCCGGCGTACGCGTCGCACCGAGGGGTGGCTGTTCCGCCTTTTTTACGTGCTCTTCAAGTTTGTCTTTCGCCTTTTGACGGGTCGCGCAATCGCTTTCGGCAATTTCTGCCTGATCCCGCCTTCCCTGCTGGTACGGGTGGTATATCTGCAGGAAATCTGGAATCATTTTGCGGCCGGCATCCTGCGCGCCGGGTTGCCCTGGACCAGTATCCCTGCTGCGCGCGGACGGCGCTATGCCGGCGCATCGCACATGAGCCTGGTGCCTCTCGTCCTGCATGGACTCAGCGCGATTTCCGTGTACGTGGAAATCGTCTATGTGCGTCTGATCTTCTTCGCGCTGGCTTTGCTTGGTCTGGACCTGGCAGGCTTTCTGGTGTTGCTATACATCCGTTTCTTAACTCCGCTGGCAATTCCCGGCTGGGCCACGACGGTCGCCATCGGGTTGACCTTGCTTGCCTCGCAGGCGTTCCTTTTCCTGGCGTTGTTGACTTTCCTGCTGTTGAGTTATCGCAGCGCGCGCATGTTTATCCCGGCCACCGATTATCAGGCTTATGTCTTGCAGGTGGAGCGGTGGGAACGCTAGGCTCGCAGTCCTATCCTGGCGCGGAACTGGATCTCTTTGCCGAGGCAGTGCGCTGGAAAGCCTACTTCGGTAATTTCTTGAAACCCTATCTGGGGAAGCGGGTGCTGGAGGTGGGCGCCGGCCTGGGCGCCACAACAGCCGTTTTATGTTCGGGAAGCGAGGAGGAGTGGTGGTGCCTGGAGCCCGACGCGGCATTGCTGGCGCAGGTAGAGACGAAAATTCAACGCGGGGACCTGCCGGCCTGTTGTCGTCCTGTGCGCGGCGTGTTGGCCGATTTGCCGCCCCTGCCCCGATTTGATACCATCCTCTACATTGATGTTCTGGAACATATCGAGGACGACCGCGCCGAACTGGAAGCGGCGGCGATGCGCCTGCAGCCGCGCGGTCACCTGATCGTGCTCGCGCCAGCCTTCCCGGCGCTATACAGTCCCTTTGATTGTGCCATCGGGCATTACCGCCGCTATACGCGCGCCACACTACGAGCATTGACTCCAGCGCAAACTCTCCTGCTCCAGCTACGCTATCTGGATTCGTCAGGCTTTTTTCTTTCTTTTGCTAATCGGTATCTCTTGCGTCAGGCGCTGCCCACGCGACAGCAGATTCTTTTCTGGGATCGTTTTCTGATCCCGTTGACTCGCCTGACGGACCGCCTGACGGGTTATGCTTTTGGGCGTTCGATTGTGGCGGTTTGGGAACGGATTTCTCCTTCGTAGCTCCGGCGCGCATTCTTGAGAAGCGAAAACATCCCCCTCATTCTCGCTTCAGGTGTACGATGGTTGCGCCGGCGCCGCCTTCGTTTTCCGCCGCTTCCTCGAAGTTCTGGACGTAGGGGTGGCTGCGCAGGGCCTGGCGGATGACGGTGCGCAGTTTGCCGCTCCCTTTGCCATGCACGATGCGCACCCAGGGCAGGCTGGCCAGGTAGGCTTGCTCCAGGTAGCGTTCTACGGCCTGCAGCGCCTCCTCGCTCGTTTGCCCGATGACGTTCAACTCCAGGCCGGGGGAGGCGGGAAAAGGAGAGGTCGTGCCCGTCCGCGAGGGCGCAGGGATTTTCTCGTGGGCACCCGGCGCACCTGTTTGCCGCTCCACATCTCCAAGACGGGCGCGCAGGCGCAGGTTCCCCACCTGTACCTCCGCCTCCTCTTCATCCAGCGCAGTGATCACCCCCTCCAGCCCCAGCGATTGGATGCGCACCGTGTCCCCGATTTGAAGCGAGGCCGGTGGGGGCGCAGGGGGCAGAAAACGCTTCAACGAGGCAAGCCCGGCCTCCAGGCGCTTGACCTCATCTATCGGTTGACGCGCCTGCTGCAATGCCCGCTTCAACGCCTGGACTTCGGCGCGTAGCTCACTCAACCGGGCCTCTGCTTCCTCCTGAGCCTTTTGCAGAATGCGCTGACGCTCCTTCTCGATCTCGGCCAGGCGCTGCTCCAGGGCGCGTGCCTCCGCTTCGACCTTGCGGCGCACCTTTGAAGCCCGCTCATGCTCACGTCGGGCACGGTTGCGTTCGCGCCGCAGATCGTCGAGCAGGCGGTCGGCGTGGAGGGTGGAAGTATCCAGCGCGCTCTCGGCCCGTTGCAGGATCTCTTGCGGCAGCCCCAGGCGGCGAGCGATCACCAGTGCGTTCGACCTGCCCGGCAGGCCGATCACCAGATGGTAGGTCGGGCGCAGGGTCTTTGGGTCGAATTCCATGGAGGCGTTGATGGCGCCAGGGGTGTTGTGGGCAAAGACTTTTAGCTCCGGATAGTGGGTGGCCACCATTGTCGGCACGCGGCGTTCGAGCAGGTAGCTCAGGATGGCGCGCGCCAGCGCCGCCCCTTCCTGAGGATCGGTGCCTGCGCCTAACTCATCGAGCAGCACCAGGCTGCATGAATCCGCCTTGCTCAGGATGCGGATGATGTTGCTCATGTGGCTGCTGAAGGTGCTCAGCGATTGTTCGATGGATTGTTCATCGCCAATATCGGCCAGGACCTCGCGGAAACAGGTCAATTCCGAACCGCTCTGGGCTGGAATATGCAACCCGCTTTGAGCCATCAGAGCCAGCAACCCGACCGTTTTCAGGGTGACCGTTTTGCCGCCGGTGTTCGGGCCGGTGATGATCATGGCGAAGACCTGGGGCGGCAGCACAATATCCAGCGGCACCGCGCTTTGCGGAGGAAGCAGGGGATGCCAGGCCTGATGCAGGCGGCAGACGAAGGTATCCGCAGGGTACAGGATCGGTTCGCTGGCGTGCAGCGCTTCCGCGTATTGCGCGCACGCAAGCGCCAGGTCTATCTGTGCCAGCGCTTCCACGCCCTGATGGATGGCCTGAGCATTCTCCCCGACGGCTCTGGAGAGTTCGGCCAGGATGCGGCGGATTTCCTCTTCCTCTTCCCGTTGAAGCTGGCGCAGGCGGTTGTTCCCCTCGACAATCGCCAGCGGCTCGATGAAGAGGGTGGCGCCCGAGGCGGATTGATCGTGAATGATCCCCTGGAGCTGACCCTTGAATTCAGCGCGCAAGGGGATGACATAGCGCCCCTGGCGCTGGGTGATCAGCGCTTCCTGGAGCATGGGGGCGATCTTCTCGTCATGGAGGAGCTTCTGCAGCCGTGAGAGAAGGCTTTGCTGGGTCTGGCGTTGTTCGGCGCGCAAAGCGCTCAGGCGAGGCGAGGCTTCATCCAGGATTTCCCCGTCCTCCGAGATGGCTGCCGAGAGCCGTTCGATCAGGGATGGCAGGGAGGGCAGGTCTTTGGCGAGCCGGGTGAGCAGGGGAAAGGCAGAGGCGGCTTCGTTCTGACGAGATTCGCGAAGAAAGAAGCGACGGGCGTTCTGGGCCGTGATCAGCGTGGCGCGGATCTGGAGCAGGATTTCAGCATCCAGGAGGCCGCCGCGCCGGGCGCGTTCGACGGCCGGGCGCACATCAAAGGCCGGGCCAGGGCGAAAATCGCTCTCTGCCAGCAGACGACGCGCCTCGCTGGTCAGCTTCAGGCGTTCGCGCGCCGCTTCCAGCTCCGGGGTCGGGCGCAAAGTCAGGGCCAGCTCTTTCGAGGCGGAGAAGGAGCAATACGCGCTCAATCGCTCCAGGATTTTCGGGTATTCGAGGGTGTGAAGGCTTTTCTCGTCCATCGGTGAGTTATTTTCCCAGGCGGCGAACGATGCAGTAGGTGGCGCCGGCGCGCTGCACGCGCAGGACTTCCGGCGCAAGAGGGTAAATGCCGCGATCTTCAAAGGCGCGCGTGTTGACCAGGAGGTAGTCGCCGCGGTGGATGGCCTGCGGCTCTTCGCGCAGGCTGTGCACCTGGACGTTCGGCCCGGCATAGGCCATCGCAATCAGCGGCTCCCGCCAGACGAAGAGGCGGATCGGGCCGGTGAGTTGCGCATTCAGGGTCTGGAGGCTTTCTTTGTAGCAGGTCAGCCAGTAGTCGGTTTCAAATCGTCCGAAGGCGCCGGCCGGGCCTCCGATCAGGCTGTTGTAGTAAGTATATTCGTAGGGATAGAGGACGGCGATGTTAAGGAGGCCGGGCAGGAGGATCAGCGTGAGCAGCAGCCCGCGCCAGGCCGCAGGAAAATTCAGGCGTTGGAGCAGGCTTTCCAATCCCAGGCCGGCCAGGTAGAAGAGGGGTGGCAGGATGAAGAAGAAGTGGCGATGATTGTCGTACATTGGGGGGCGCCAGAGGATGACGTAGATCAGCGGGATGAGGAACCAGGCCGCCACGATCCCTGCTTCACACAGGCCGCGGCCGGGGGTCGGGCGCGCTCGCCACAGGTCCCTGGTGAGGCGCAGTTGCTGGCGGCCGCGGTGGAGGATCGGCCCCAGGGTCAGGATCAGCCCCAGGATGGCAAGCAGCCAGGTCGTTTCCGTTGTGGTAATCAGGATCAAAAAAGGCAGATAGCGCCTTGGCAATGCCGTCGCCGGATAGAGGTTGCCGTTGAAGAGTACTTTCATGCTGGCGATGTTGTTGGTCATGAGGAAGAAGACTTCCAGAAAGTGCCCGATGGGGTCTGTCCAGAGATAGGGCCATAGCGCAAGGGTGAGCAGCGCGGCGCCGAGAAGATAGGCGAACAGATGGCGCAGCGGCAGACGCGCCCGGCGCAGCCACGCGCAGGCGAGGATCAGCACAGCAGCCAAGGGGGCAATGACGCGCAGCACGATGGCATAGCCGAGGAAAAAACTGGCCAGGAGGGTGCGCCGCCAGGATGGGACGCCCTGCGCCCAGCTATCTACCATTTCCAGGCCGAACAGGATGGCGCCGAGGAAGGCGAAAAGGAACGGGATGTCTTTGGGGTTGATGAAGGCGTGTTCCCACAGCAGCGGTTGGGTGGCGAAGAGGGCGGTGATGCTCAGGGAGACGAAGGGGGAGAACCAGCGGCGCGCCAGGCGGTGAAAGAGCACCAGGCCGAGCAGGAAGGCCAGGAAGTTGACCAGGTGCCAGGCCTCATCACGGGGCAATCCCAGGCTTTGCAGCAGGGCGGCGAAGGGGTAGCTCAGCAAGAGGTAGGCGGGGCCGCGGGTCTTGTGATCGGCCGGGCTGGGGCCGTAGGCCTTTTCCAGATCGAAATCTGGACGAAGCCAGTTCCAGGGCTGGTAAGCGTAAGGTAGCGCTTCCGCATACCCGTAATAGAGCGGTTCATCCCAGGTATAGCCATAGCGGCGAAAGGTCAGCAGACCGAGCAGCAGCAAGAGCAGCAAGAGGGAACGCAGGCGCATTGTCAGAGATTCTGGAGAAGGTTGGATAGCTCCTCTTCCTCCCCCTGCTGGTTTTTCAGGTATTCGCTCATGAAGGCGGAGCGTCGCAAGCGCAGCGCCATGGGGGCAACGGCGCGCAGGTCCTCCGGGGTCACTTCGGTGCGGCCATCGGCGGCGGCATGGGCGCGGGCGGCTTCAAACCAGGTGATTTCGGCGCGCAGGGAATCAATCCCCATTTTCTGCACTTGTTCGATGGCGCGTTTGGCGAGGGCATCCTCCAGGGTGACCTGACGCAGGCGTTGCCGCGCCTGTTGGATTTCATGGCTCACGATTTCCATTTCCTGGCGATATTGTCGGATGACCTGCATGGGGTGGGTCAGGAAGGCCTGAACGCGGCGATAGGCTTCGAGTCGCTCTTCGGGGGTGGCCAGGCCGCGCACGATGACGCGCAGGCCGAAGCGATCAAGGATTTGGGGGCGCAGGCGGCCCTCTTCGGGGTTCATCGAGCCGATGAGCAGGAAGCGCGCCCGGTAGGTGGCGGTGAGGGCGCCACGGCGCACGGTGTAGATGCCCTGAGCCGCCGCGTCCAGGATGGCATCCACGATCTGGTCGTCGAGCAGGTTGACCTCGTCAATGTAGAGGATATTGCGGTCGGCCTGAGCCAGGATGCCACGGCGCAGGCGCATCCGTTCGTGAGGCACCGGGCGCTCTTCGATGAATCCGACCACGTCTTCCAGGCGGGCGTTTAAGGGGAGTTCCACCAGGCGCACGCGGTCCGGGCGGGTGAGGGGTTCGCCGGCGGCGTATTTGCGGGCGCAATCCGGGCAGATGGCGTCAATGCCGCCCTGTTCGACATCCTCCGGCAAACAGCCGTAAAAGCACAGGCTGCGTTCGACGGTGGGGAGCAGATCGAGGAGCGAGCGGACGGCGGTGGTCTTGGCGGTGCCGCGGGGGCCGATGAGCAGGATGCCCCCCACGTTGGGGTTGATCAGGCCGAGGAGCAGGGCGAGCTTCATCTCGCGCTGGCCCACGATCGCCAGGAAGGGGAAAGGCATGGGCTGGGTGAGCAGGCCTTCATCGCCTTCGACCGGCTTTAAAGTGCGGCCGGCGACGTAGTCAATCAGCTCACGCAGCGAGCGAAAGGTGTGGCCGAGGGGCTGCTTGCTCTCTTCTTGCGGGGGAGGGGAGACTTCGGGCGTTTCAGCCATCATGTTCGTTTGCGCTGGCTCAAGCGATATGCCTGGCGTTGACGGGCCGCTTCCATCCGCCGTTCATCCTCTTCGTTTTCGGGGACGAGGGGCGGCACCGGCGTCGGCTGGCCGTTTTCGTCAATGGCCACGTAAACCAGGTAGGCAGTGTTGGTGTGGGTGCGCTGGCCGCTGATCGGGTTTTCGGCGATGACTTTGACTTCTGCTTCCATCGAGGTGCGGCCGGCGTAGGTCACCTCGGCGGTGAGGATCACCAGATCGCCGACATGGATGGGCTGATGGAACTCCATGGAATCAATGGCCACGGTGACCACGCGGCGCTGGGCGTGGCGCATACAGGCCAGGGCGCCGGCTTCATCCACCAGTTTCATGATCCAACCGCCGTGAACGTTGCCTTGATTGTTGGCATGTTCCGGCTGCATGAGCTGGGCGATTTGGATGCGCGAATCGCGGATCGTTTTGGCGGTGGGCATCTTCACTCCGCAGGTTCAGGCTCTTTCAGGCGTTCTTCCCAACCACAATAGGGGCAGACATCCCAGGCCAGCTCTAACAGGCGTGCGCAAGAGGGGCAGCGTTTTTTGAGGCGGGTGTGGCAGTTGGGGCAGAGCATCCATTCCGAAGAGACCTGCCGCCCGCAGCCGGGGCATTCCGGTTGGGCCTCCAGCGTTTGCAGGAGGACTTCCTCTTCCAGGGAGCGCTGGTAGGCCTCCTCCAGGGTCTGGGGAGGGCGCAGGAGAAGGTAGAGGAGCAGGCCGGGCAGGTTGAGAAGCGCGGTGAGCAGGATGGCCAGGATGCGCGCCAGGCGGTCGGTGGTGCGCTGTTGCACATCGCGGTATGTCCAGATGATCAGGGAAATCCAGAGTGCGGCCAGGAAGGCCGCGCCGAAGCCGCTCAGGAGTAAGACGAGAGAATTCAGCAGGGCAGGGTCGAGGTTCATTGGAGAGTATTTTACCACTGTATCGGGAGCAACCGCGTGGAAAGCCTGTCCTGCATTGTCTGACGGGCTGGAAAGCCCGTCCTACGGTTATTTGTGGTCTGCGGTCGGTTCCGGCTTCACGCACGCGGGTTTGGCGTTAAAATTAGCACGTGTTGCCTTCCATCTCGGACGAAACGGCCAGGCTCTATCAACAGGCGCGTATGGCGCATTGGGATGCGGTGGCGCGGCGCCGCGATCACTGGCAGGGTGCAGGGCGCTGGTATCACCGTCGCCTGGAGGAGATTTACCGCTTTCTGGTGCCGCCGGGGCGGCGGGTGCTGGAGATCGGCTGCGGGAGGGGGGATTTGCTGGCGGCGCTGCAGCCAGAATATGGCGTGGGGGTGGATTTTTCCGCGGAGATGATCCGACGGGCGCGTCAGCGTCACCCCTCGCTGGAATTCGTCCAGGCCGATGCTCATGCGCTCCCGGAGCTATCTGGCCCTTTTGATGTGGTCATCTTTTCCGATACTATCAACGAGCTCTGGGATGTGCAGCAGGCCCTGGAACAGGTGCGCCCTTTCTGCACTCCGCACACGCGCCTGATCCTGAATTTTTATAACACCCTGTGGCAGGGAGCGCTCAAGCTGGCGCAACGTTTAGGGCTGGCCAATCCGCTTTTGCCGCAGAACTGGCTGACGCCGCAGGATGTGGAAAACCTGCTCCGCCTGGCCGGTTTCGAGGTCATTCGCCGATGGCAGGAGGTACTCTGGCCTTTGCCCCTGGGGGGTGTGTTCAATCGCGTGCTGATACGGCTATGGCCGTTTTATCATCTTGGGCTGGCTCATTTTCTGATCGCCCGCCCGGCGCCAACTCCTGTTGCAGAAGCGCCGACGGTGACGGTGGTGGTGCCGGCGCGCAACGAGGCCGGCAATATTCGCCCGCTCCTGGAGCGCCTGCCCAGGATGGGGAAAGAGACGGAGGTGATCTTCGTTGAAGGTCATTCACGGGATGACACCTATGGCGTGATCGAACGGGAGATCGCCGCCCACCCTGACCTCCCGGCGCGCCTGTTCCGTCAGCAGGGGACAGGAAAAGCGGATGCCGTGCGCCTGGGGTTTGCACATGCCAGGGGCGATGTGCTGATGATCCTGGATGCCGATTTGACCGTCCCGCCGGAGGTCTTACCGCGCTTCTATCAGGCGCTGGTCTCCGGGAAAGGGGAATTTATCAACGGCGTTCGCCTGGTTTATCCGATGGAAGGGCAGGCGATGCGTTTTCTGAATTATGTGGGCAACAAATTTTTCAGCCTGATTTTTAGCTGGCTCTTGGGGCAACCGGTCAAAGACACCCTTTGTGGGACGAAGGTGCTCTGGCGGGCGGATTATGAGAAGATCGTCGCCACGCGCGCCGATTTCGGCGATTTTGACCCGTTTGGGGATTTCGACCTGCTCTTCGGCGCGGCCCGCCATCATCTGAAGATTCTGGACCTGCCCGTTCGCTATCGCGAGCGCACCTATGGGAAGACGAATATCTCCCGCTGGCGCCATGGGTGGCTCTTGCTGCGTATGTCCCTCTTTGGCGCCCGCAGGCTGAAGTTTCGCTGAGAGCATTGCTGGCGGCGAGGGTCGTTCCAGGTCAGGGCTGGAACTGGAGCGTGAGTCGCCAGGGGCCGCTCACGGCAAAGTTCGCCGGATCGTAGATCAGGGCCTCCGCCTGTTCAGGGGAAAGTTGTGGCGGATGGGAGAGGATGCGCACCTTCCAGCCTTCGGCAGTCTGCAGGCAATCGGCCTGAATCCCCTGCGCCTCCAGACGCGGGCGGAGCTTGGGCAGGTACAGGGTGCAGAGTTCTTCCAGCCCCGGTTCGAGTTGCAGATGATCTACCTGCAGGATGGCGCTGGAAACTTCCATTTCGGGAGGCACCAGAAAGGTCAAAAGCTCACAACGCTGGAGCGCAGCGCCCAGTGGCTCGAGGTCGGTCAACGTGCTGCCTGCGAAGGGCATCTCGGCTTCCCCGATGAGGAAGTGCACACTGCCAATTGTCCAGTCGCCCGGATCAGGGGAGATGAAGCAGACTTCTGCCTGCGCTTCTTTGCCGCTCCGTTCCACCCGTCGTATGAAGACCTGAACGGCGCTGCCGGGCGCGTCCTGGGTTTGCTGGATGGTCACCGCTTGGGAGGGGTAAAAGGCCGCCGGTGAGGGGACGGTTCCCGTCGGCGGCGAAATATCTGGCACAGGCGCGCAGGAAATCAGCAAAAGAATAAAAATTGCCAATAAAAACGCTCGCACAGGCCCTCACTTGCGTCCGAAATCGGCCGGATTTTCTCCCCAGGCGCCGCTATCCCACTTTTGCACCCAGTCTGTCAGGTGCGGGTGCTGCTGCAAAAATTGTTCGGCGCGGCGGATCCTTTCAAATAGTCGGCGGTTGCGTTCGTTTTCTTTCAGCTCAGTGCGACAGCTGCCCTCTCTGACCCAGCCGATGGCTATCACGGAGTCGGAATAAACGGGCATCTTCTCTCCCCTGCGGTGTAGCCAGGCCAGACCATGCACAATGGCGAGAAACTCGCCGATGTTGTTGGTGGCTTCTTCAAAAGGCCCTTCGTGGAAGATTTCCTCGCCGTTTTCTGTCCAGACGCCGCGATATTCCATCCGGCCGGGGGAAGCATCGCAGGCGGCGTCCACGCAGATCGAAGGGAGCTGGGGCGGGTTGGGCAAAAGCAGCCAGGGCTGCCTGCCCTGCGAGGTGGGGGAGGCGTCTGGTTCGGGGGGCGGCTGACGGAAGGCGGCCTCGGCCAGCGCTCTGGAAGGGAAGGATTTGTAGCGCGCATTGGGGAACCCTTTTACCTGCGCTTTGCATTCTTCCCAGGATTCGAAGATTCCCGTCTGTCGGCCGCGCCAGACCACATAGTACTTTTTGCTCATTCTCAATCTCCTGCCAGGACTTCTGCCAGATGGAGGATGCGTCGCGGTGCGTTGCGGTAGAGCAGGCCGCCTTCAAGATGCAGCCGGCAGCCGCTATCCGCGACGACCAGCGTCTCCGCCGGGGTAGAAAAGAAGGCCTGTAGTTTTCGCTGGAGCATTTCTCTGGAAAGTTCGGGCATGGTCACCGAAAAAATGCCCCCGAAGCCGCAGCATTCTTCGGCATGGGGCAATTCCACCAGTCGTGCGCCGCGCACATGCCGCAGCAGCTCCAGGGGTTGCTCCCTGATCCCCAGGCCACGCAGCAGGTGACAGGAGGGATGATAGGTGAGCGTCCCTTCCCAATGCGCCCCCACGTCCACAATTCCCAGCACGTCTACCAGGTACTCGCTGAACTCAAAGGTGCGCTCGGCCAGCGCCTGGGCACGTGCTCGCCAGCGTTCATCTTCTTCGAACAGCGCAGGATAATGATGGCGGATCATGTGGACGCACGAGCCGGACGGGGCTACGATGTCGCCGCGGGTCGCTTCAAAGGTCTGGATCATGTGGCGCGCCATCTGTTGCGCCTGGCTACGCAAGCCGGCGTTGAAGGCCGGCTGGCCGCAGCAGGTCTGCGCCTTGTGGAATTCGACGGCGATCCCCACCCTTTGTAACACGTTGAGCATGGCCTGCCCCGTGGCGGGGTAGAACGTGTCTGTCAGGCAGGTGATGAACAACTGCACGGTGCGCATACTCCTATTTTACCCTGAAAGCGGTACAATAGATGCATGAGCCGGTTTCGACTTTTCGCCACGTTGATCCTGGCGTTGGGGTTGATCTGGATCGCCCTCAGCGCCGACGCGGAGCATCGCAGCACTTCCGGGCAAATTCCGGCCCCGCGGCCGGGGTTTCTGGCCCCCGATTTCGCGCTGCGAACGCCTCAAGGAGAGGAGATTCGCCTGCGCGATCTGCGCGGTCGCGTGGTGGTGTTGAATTTCTGGGCAAGCTGGTGTCCACCCTGTCGTGCAGAGATGCCCACGCTGCAGCGCATCGCCGGGGAATATGGCCCGCAAGGGGTGACCATCCTGGGGGTGAACTCGACCGTTCAGGATACGCCTGGGGATGTTGTGGCGTTTCTGGAACGTTACTCTATCACCTTCCCCATTGTGCTGGACCTGGAGGGCGAAGCGACGCGCCGCTACGAGATCCGCTCTCTGCCTACCACCTTTTTCATCGGCGCGGATGGGGTAATTCGCTCCGTCACTGTCGGAGGCCCGATCAGCGAAGTCAGCCTGCGCGCGCAGATTGAGGCCAGTCGCTGAGTTATGGTTGGAGCGTGTCTGCGCTGAGGGGGGCAGAGAGCAAACGGACAAATCGGTGCAAAGGATGGGAAAACCCTGCTACCTTCGATGCGGTTGCGAGATCGTAGCCGATACAGGCTGGTCGCTGAAAGCCGGTAATTGCCTGCCAACTGCCCACCAACTATCCATCTTTGTTGCGGTAGAAAATTTTCTACCGTTACATTGCGAGCCGCCGCAGGCGGCGAAGCAATCCCCTTATCGGCCAGGAGATTGCTTCGCTTCGCTCGCAATGACAGGAGACGGATGGTTTTTCATGGCTTGTGGTAGCCAGACCCCTGCCCCGTAGGAGGAATCGGGCGACTTGCTACGAATTTCCTGAACGAATGATACAGTATCTCTTTCCGCCGTCTGCCGTTGGCGGTCTTCATTCGTGTATTCGTTCCCCATTCGTTGACGGTCTGCTCTCCCGACGGGCCGGAAAGCCTGTGCTACGGCTCCTCACCGTCTATCGTCCACGGTCTACCGTCCATTCCGCCGTCCGCGGTCTGCGGTCCGCCGTCCATTTCCAAACAGGAGGCTATATGCTGACGAATCCTTACCTGGCTCTGGGGATCACCTTTGCGGTCGCCCTGATTTTCCTGCGTTTGATGGATTTTATTGCGCAGCGGGGCTGGTTGAGCAGTGCCATGAGTCGAAAGTGGATCCATATTGGTACCGGGCCACTGTTTGTGCTCTGCTGGCTGCTCTTTCCGGCGGATCCACGTTCGCCCTATCTGGCTGCACTCGTGCCCTTCTTGATCACAATGCAGTTCGTGCTGGTTGGGTTGGGGCTATGGCGGGATGAAGCTGCCGTACAGGCCATGTCCCGCAGCGGGGATCGGCGGGAGCTGCTGCGCGGGCCGCTTTTCTACGGGCTGGCCTTTGTCTTGTTGACCGTGATCTTCTGGAAGCATTCGGCTGCCGGGGTGGTGGCCCTGATGTTCCTGTGTGGCGGCGATGGGATTGCCGATCTCATCGGGCGCCGGCTGCCCTCGCCACGATTGCCCTGGAATCCGCGCAAGACGCTGGCCGGCTCCCTGGGCGTCCTCCTCGGTGGATTTGCGCTCTCGGCGCTGATCCTCAGCGTTTACGTGACGCAAGGGGTTTTGCCAGGCCCTCTGCGCGCCTACCTGACGCCGCTAACCGTGCTTGGAGTCCTTGCGGTCGCGGTGGAATCGCTGCCTTTTGCAGAAATTGACAACCTCACCGTCCCCCTCGTGCTGAGCCTGGTCGGCTCCTGGTTGCTGTAGCGCGGGGCATTTAAGGGCCTGGCTGTATCTGTCGCAAGATGCGCGGCGCATTCAGTTCGCGCTCCAGAAGATAGCTCCAGTAGCCGTGCAGGAAAGCCTCCACTTCACGGCGCGCGGCCGGAGAAGGCTGAACGGCAGCGACCTGCTCCCAGGAGGCGCGCTGAAAATAGCGCAAATACTTCAAAGCATTCAGCGAAAGAGGCGTTGCGCCGCTGGCCTCCTGCCCACATTTCGGACAAAGTGCGCCCCCGGCTGCGAAGGAGAAATACTGATCCTGCGGGCGCAACGCAGCGCCACAGCCGACGCATTCAAACAGGCGCGGGCGAAATCCCAACCCATCGAGCAGGCGGAGATCGAAAAAGCGCAGCGCCGCCCAGGCATCGCAGGCGCAGGCAATACGTTCCAGGGTCTGCGTCAGGAGGGCGTAGAGCTGCGGTTGGGGAAGCTGATCTTCGGGAAGGAAGCGGTCTATCAGTTCGATCACATAGGAAGCCTGCCCCAGTTTTTCCAGGTCGTTGCGCAGCGGCAGATACGCTTCCAGGGTCTCTGCCTGGGTGACGAGGGGTAAATCGCGCCCTTCCGCAAGCAAAAGGATGACGCGCGTCAGGGGTTCCAGATGACCCGCTTTGCGCGAGGGGATCTTGCGCACCCCTTTGGCGATGGCGCGCAATTTCCCCCTTTGTGCGCTGAAGAGCACCAGCAGACGGTCGGCCTCTCCGAGATCGGAGTGGCGCAGGATGACCGCTTCCAGTCGAAAGGAATGGAAGGTGGGCATTAATCTACATAGGGCACATATTCGGCGCGGGCGATCCCCTGACGCAGCGCTGTTTCGGCGACCGCGCGCGCCACGGCGCGGTGCACGTTTTTATCCAGCGCGTTCGGCACGATCTCACCCTCCGGCGTCAGGTCGGCCAGGGTTCTGGCAGCCGCGATCAGCATCTCGCGGGTGATGCGCCGCGCATAGGCATCCACCGCGCCGCGGAAAATACCGGGGAAGCCCAGCACGTTGTTGATCGCCTTCCCATCGGCTGCAAAGCGTGCTCCGGCAGCCAGCGCGACCGAAGGTTCGATCTCCGGGTTGGGGTTGGAGAGCGCAAGGATGATCTGCCCCGGCTGCACCATCTGGGGCTGGATCAGGCCGGGAACGCCTGTAGCAGCGATCACAATGTCGCAGGTGCGCATGATCTCTTCCAGGGTGGAACGTCGCCCGCCGATCTTCTCAAAGCGCGCCAGCGCCTCCTCGCTGAGATCTGCTCCCAGAATGGGATTCCCGTAGAGATGGATGAGCATTTTGCCGATGGCATTACCGGCTGCGCCCAGGCCGATCTGACCGATCCGTACCCGGCTCAGGTCTATGGTCATCCGCCGGGCGATAACCATCAGGGCCGCAGTGACTACGACAGCGGTGCCGTGCTGATCATCGTGCATGACGGGAATGTCCAGGAGCGCCTGCAAGCGTTCCTCGATTTCAAAGCAGCGCGGCGCTGAGATGTCTTCCAGTTGAATGGCTGAAAACGTGGGAGCGATGTTGGCCACTGTGCGCACGATCTCATCCGGGTCCTTGGTGTTGAGCAGGATGGGCATCCCGGAAAGTCCCACCAGGCTTTCCATGAGCATGGCTTTGCCCTCCATGACCGGCATAGCCGCCAGCGGCCCAACATCGCCCAATCCCAGGACGGCGCTGCCATCGGTGACAATGGCGACGAAATGGCTGATGCTGGTGTAGAGGCGAGCCAGGTCCGGGTTATCGGCGATCTTTAAGGCGACTTCGGCTACCCCTGGCGTGTAGATGCGTCGCATGACCATGACCGAATCCACCGGATAGCGGCTGCGAATGGCGATTTTGCCTTTCTGGTGCAATTCGAGCACTTCATCCCGAATTTCGAGGATGCGCGTGCCGGGGTTGGCGCGCATCGCCTCGATGATCTTGTCCATGTGGGCGGCGTCATCGGCATAGACGGTGATGTCACGGATGACGCTTTGGGATGTTTCGCTGAGCAGTTCAATGGGGCCCGTGCTTCCCCCTACCTCAGCAATCGCTGTCAGCAAGCGCGCCAGCGTGCCAACTTTGTTTTCGTTGCGCACGCGTACGGTTCGCATAAGCTTACGTTCCCATGCCATAAGGGCCTCCATTCAAGAGCAAAGATTGTACTCGAGTTTAGACAAAATTGTGGGTGGTCTTGCCCTTGAGCAAAACCGCCCTTTGGTAGAATTGGGATTATGACACCACCAATCCCCACCCAAGAGCATATTAGCAGACTTATCGAATTTCGTCAAGCGGTATATGGGCGCGTTTTTCGTAAACGTCGCAACGCTCTGTTCGATATGTTGGATGCTTTGCTGTCCAGCGGCACCTTTGCTTCTTTCGCCTACTTGAGCCAGAGCGAGCGTTTTCAACGCAAATGGCCAAGCCTGTATGCGGCTGTGGAAGACGGGCAGAGAGATACCGAAGCGGTGCGCCCACTGCTGATCAAACAACTGCCACAGAAAGGCATTTGCTTCTTTGCGCTGGATGAGTTGTCATGGGCGCGTCCACACAGCAGGGTATCGAAAGACTTGCAATATGTCCATCAAGCCTCCAGCGATGTGGATGGCGGCCACATGACCATTGGCTACCCTTATTCTGCGCTGGCATGGTGCGCCGGAGCACATACGAGCTGGTCGTTGCCAGTGGACGTGCAGCGTATTCCAGGCAAACAAACTGCGCAGGACGTGGGTGTAGCGCAAATTCAAGCCCTGGCCAAAGCCCGAGCAGAATGTACCCAA
>Ga0081479_104957_pt1 | contig 23204 bp, 18 predicted proteins | sample MamHotmetagenome_FD_70984 | JGI IMG/M metagenome (GOLD analysis project Ga0081479, IMG submission 70984) | Hot spring cone microbial streamer communities from Mammoth Hot Spring (Liberty Cap Streamers), Yellowstone National Park, USA - T=72 v2... | ecosystem: Environmental > Aquatic > Thermal...
CGCCTGCGGCGGCTCGCAATGTAACGGTAGAAAATTTTCTACCGCAATAAGGATGGGGAAGGGTAGAGGAGTTCAAATTTCCTGAAGGAAAGATACACTACCTCGTCTTTGTTGGGCTTGCACAATTTTTGACCCCCTCTTATACTTATAAGGAGCGGAATCTGAGTGACCGGTTGCTGTGTGGATATGCACTCGCCAGGTTCTACTCCAATCATTGCCTGCAAGAGAACTCTCTTTGCGCGCTCATTCCAGAGGCGGCGGGGCCAGTTTTCCCCAATAGAAGTGGGTTCGCCTCCTGGGATGGAATTGCGCATGGCAGGCGACTCGATTTTCAGGTAAAGGAGGTGATCACGGGGCTGAATTCTGTTACAATTCCCTTGTAAACGGAGGCGATCTCGTGTCGCTTCCGGCAACGGTGAACGGAAATTCCCTGTTTTTTCCAAACCTAAACTTTTCAAGAGGAGAAGTGCCATGAAGAAACTATCTTTCCTGTTCGCTCTGTTGACCGTTTTCTCGCTGGTGCTCACCGCTTGCGGTGGTGGCGGTGCAAAGACAGTGGACTGCACCAAACCGGAGGTCTTCTGCGTTGGCCTGGTGACGGATGTCGGCAAGATTGACGATAAGTCCTTCAACCAGTCCACCTGGGAAGGCGTGAAGCAGGCGGAGAAGGAACTGGGTGCCTATGTCCAGTACATCGAAACGACCGATTCCAAGGACTATGCCAAGAACATCGCCACCTTTGCGGATGCCGGCTATGATGTGATTGTGACGGTCGGTTTTGCACTGGGCGATGCAACCGTGGAAGCAGCCAAGAAGTATCCGAAGACGTATTTCATCGGCGTGGATCAGTTCCAGGCCTGGGCAGTGGATGAGGATAAGACCAACGATCTGCCGAACCTGGCTGGCCTGGTGTTCCCTGAGGATCAGGCGGGCTTCCTGGTCGGCGCGCTGGCAGCCATGATGACCAAGACCGGCAAGATCGGTGGTGTGTTTGGAACGGATGCGGTGCCGCCGGTCTGGCGCTTTGGTGAGGGCTACTGCGCCGGCGCCAAGTATATCAAGCCGGATATTGAAATCTTCGTGGTCTACCACAACGATGTCGGTTTTGATAAGACTTTCACCGATCCGGAATGGGGCGCGACAACGGCCAACTCCCTGATTGACAAGGGCGCCGATGTGATCTTCGGCGGTGGTGGCAAGACCGGTAACGGTGCGGTGATTGCCACTGCACAGCGCGGCAAGTATGCGATCGGCGTGGACACCGATCAGTACTACACGCTGCCGGAAGCGGCGCCGCGGCTGCTCTCCAGCGCGATGAAGCTGCTCACACCCGGCACCTTTGAGCTGATCAAGCTGGCCAAAGATGCCCAGGCAGGGAAAGCTACCTTCCCGGCCGGCAATTATCTTGGCAAGGGTGGTTATGCGCCCTTCCATGACCTGGACAAGGAAGTGCCCGCCGAGGTGAAGGCGAAGATGGAAGAGATCAACAAGATGCTCCTGAGCGGCGAGCTCAAGACGAACGTCACGCCTGCGAAGGATGCAGGTGGGCCTTCTTTCTGCAACCCGTAACGAGACTTAAGCGTCGTTGGGGGAAAGAGATTTCTCTTTCCCCCTTTTTCTGTACATGGTACGGGGCTGTTTTCGCGTAATTACCTGCCAACTGCCCACCCACTATGCATTTTTGTTGCGGTAGAAAATTTTCTACCGTTACATTGCGAGCCGCCGCAGGCGGCGAAGCAACCCATATCGGCCAGGAGATTGCTTTCCCCACGCTACGCTCGCAATGACAAGAGTTAGAGAGTTCTTCATCGCTTAGGGTCGGTAGTTACGTTTTCGCTCAAAGAGCGCAGTGGCTCCTGTTCATTGTGGGATGGGAGCGTAGCGTGGGATGATGGACGGTTAGACGGCAGACCGCGCGGCGCTGGAGTGTGCAGGACGGGCTGAAAAGCCTTCCAGAGCCGTTCGCGCTCGAGGACGAGAGGCCCCCGGCTCGCGCGCCAAGCGGGCGAGCAACGGGGATCGAAGATCGGGCGGCTGCAGCGCTTCGGGGCGCAGCAGGCGGCCCCAGGTCGCTGGAGATGGCGCTATCGCCAGGCGAGACGGATAGGACGGTGCGCCTGGCCTTCGGCTTCTACTTGCCAGGCATACACAGGCTATATTTTCTTCTTAGTATTAATAAATCGTAATTTTTGAAGGGACGCTGGTTATGGCGAATTCTTTTCAGGAACGCACGCTTTTCAGGGATTGGCTGCGCCGGGTTCTGAACGCGGTGATAGTACCGCTGCTGGCAGTGGTTACGGCGATGATCGTTGGAGCAGGGGTGATTGCCCTGGCCGGCGGCGACCCGCTGGCGGCGTATATGGGTCTCTGGCAGGGCGCGTTCGGCACCTCACGGGCCTGGAGCGAGACGTTTGTCTGGGCAACGCCCTATATTTTCGCCGGGCTGGCGGTGTCGCTGGCTTTTAAAGGGGGGTTGTTTAATATTGGGGCGGAAGGGCAACTGGCTTTGGGCGCAGTGGCGGCGGCCTGGATCGGGTATGCGTTGCCGGATGTGCTCGGCTTTGCACTGCCCAGGTGGGTTCATCTGCCGCTGGCAATCCTGGTTGGGGCACTGGTCGGCGCGCTGTGGGCGGCTATTCCCGGCGCCCTTAAGGCCTATACCGGTGGGCACGAGGTGATCAATACTATCATGATGAATTACATTGCGCTCAACCTGGTGAGTTTTTTGCTCAACGGGCCGATGAAAGACCCCAACCCTCAGAATGTGGTGGCGCGCACGCCTTTGATCGCCGAAAGTGCTCGATTGCCTGCCCTGTTTGAGGGGTATCGTGTTCACTGGGGGTTGTTCATTGCCCTGGCGATGGCCTTTGTGGTCTGGTGGTTGCTCTGGAAGACGACGCTGGGCTATGAGATTCGCACAGTGGGGGCAAATTCGAGTGCGGCGCGCTACGCCGGAATGCACATGCAGCGCATTATCGTATTGACGATGACGTTCTCCGGCTTCCTGGCGGGGTTGGCCGGCGCAATTGAGGTGACTGGTTTGAACTATCGCCATGAGCTGGGCTTTTCCATCGGGTACGGTTTTGATGCAATTGCCATCGCGCTGCTTGGCAAAACCCATCCGCTGGGGGTGGTGCTGGCGGCTTTTCTGTTCGGCGCCATGCGCAACGGGGGGACGCGGATGCAGTTCCTGACGCAAATTCCAGTGGATGTAATTTCAGTGATCCAGGCGCTGATTTTGCTCTTCGTGGCAGCCGATGCCATCATCCGCTATATTTACCGAATTCGCGTTCGCGAGGAGCGTATGGTGCTCACCAGCGGCTGGAGCAGCAAGTAGGAGTTCCCTATGGAGTGGAGACGTTTCGGCTTCATTGTCCTGATCATCGTGATTCTTTTTGGGGTGGTGGTGGCGATTGGGAAATCCCAGGTGCCGCCGATTGTGATCATTACCAGCATGTTCGCCACTACCCTGGCTGTGGCAACGCCGTTGACGCTGGGCGCGCTTTCAGGGATTTATTGCGAGCGCGCCGGCGTGGTGAATATCGGTATTGAGGGCATGATGCTGGCGGCTGCTTTCTTTGGCTGGCTGGCCTCTATCTACATGAACACGATCTTCGGGTTTGCACCGATGCCCAGCCTGATCGTGGGAGTGATCGTCGCCATCCTGACCGGCGGTTTGTTCGCGTTGCTCCATGCGGTGCTTTCCATCACCTTTCGCGTGGATCAGATCATCGGCGGGACGGTGGTGAATATTCTGGCGATTGGGATTACGGGTTTCCTGAATCGCCAGCTGTTCTTTGAGAAGGGGAGCATCTTTGGGGGAAATGTGCCCCATGCGCCGGGGACGTTGCCGATCATCCATATTCCCTTGCTGGCCGATCTGCCGATTATCGGGCGAATTTTTGAGCAGAAGCCGATTGCGATTCTCGCGGTGGTGCTGGTGTTTGTCACCCATTACGTGCTTTTCTACACGCGCTGGGGATTGCGTACGCGCGCGGTGGGGGAGCACCCGAAGGCGGCCGACACAGTGGGGATCCATGTCTATCGGATGCGCTATGTCAACGTGATCATCGGGGGGCTGATGGCCGGCCTGGGAGGGGCTTATTTCACTCTGGAGTCGGTGCCATCGTTTGAGCCTTTGATGACCAATGGACGCGGTTTTGTCTCTCTGGCGGCGATGATCTTCGGCAACTGGTCGCCTTTTGGCGCCTGGTCTTCGGCGCTGGTCTTTGGGGCCTCGCAGGCATTGCAGATCAACCTGCAATTTTTCCGTTCTCTGATTCCCGAACAATGGGCCTTTTTGCAGGTCTCGTATGTGGTGGGGCTGATCCCCTATATTCTCACCATGCTGATCCTGACGGGGATTGTGGGGCGCACCATTCCGCCGGCGGCGGATGGTATCCCCTACGAGAAGCCTCCGAAGGCGAAGGCGTCCGAAGAGGCGGCTCAGCCGCTGACGCCGGCGCAGGAAACCTCGGAGTGGGTGCTGGAGGCGCGCGGCATTACCAAACAGTTCCCTGGCGTGTTGGCCAACGATCATGTGGATTTCACGCTGCGCAAAGGGGAGATTCATGCCTTGCTGGGTGAGAACGGCGCCGGCAAGACAACGCTGATGAACATTCTCTATGGACTTTACCAGCCGGATAGCGGTCAGATTCTGGTCAACGGTCGTCTGGCTCATATCCATTCGCCGAAGGATTCGATTGCGCTGGGGATCGGCATGGTGCATCAACATTTCATGCTGATCCCGGTCTTTACCGTGGCTGAAAATGTAATGCTGGGGATGGAGACGACACGTTTCACCCGTCTGGATCGCCAGCGGGTGGCGGCACAGGTGCGGCAGCTTTCTCACGCTTACGGTCTGGATGTGGACCCGGAGGCCGTGGTTGGCGATCTGCCGGTGGGCGTGCAGCAGCGCATTGAGATTGTCAAGACGCTCTACCGCAACGCCCAAATCCTGATCCTGGATGAACCGACGGCAGTGCTGACGCCACAGGAGACGGAGGAGCTGTTCCGCATCATGCGCGAGTTGACTGCGCGCGGCGTTTCGATCATCTTTATCACGCACAAATTGAAAGAGGTGATGGCGGTCGCTGATCGCATTACGGTCATGCGCAACGGGCGGGTGGTGGGCACGACCACGCCCGCAGAGACCGATGAGGCCAGACTGGCAGCCATGATGGTTGGGCGCGAGGTGATCCTCAAGGTGGAAAAAGAGCCTGCGCAGCCGAAAGAGGAAGTGTTGCGTGTTGAAAACCTGCACGTGCGCGATTGGCGCGATCTGGAGGCTGTGCGCGGCGTTTCCTTCTCGGTGCGCGCCGGAGAGATTTTGGGGATCGCTGGCGTACAGGGGAATGGCCAGACCGAACTGGTGGAGGCTTTGACCGGACTGCGCCCTTATACGCAGGGGCGCATGTGGCTGGATGGGAAAGAGGTCACCCACAAACCGGTGCGTGTGATCACCGAGGCCGGGGCTGCTCACATTCCGGAGGATCGCCAGCGGCATGGTCTGGTGCTTTCCTACTCTGTGGCCGATAATATGATTCTGAATTCTTACTATCGTGCGCCCTTTGCCCGGCGCTGGGTGATGCAGCGTGCGGTGATTGATGCCTTTGCGCGCGACCTGATGCAGCAGTTCGACGTGCGAGCCCCCTCGCCGTTTGTCGCGGTTTCCACGCTCTCCGGTGGTAACCAGCAGAAGGTGATTGTGGCGCGTGAATTATCCCATCCGAACGTGCGCCTGGTGATCGCCAACCAGCCCACGCGCGGGCTGGATGTGGGTTCGATTGAATACATCCACCGCCGCATTGTCGAAATGCGCGATCGGGGCATCGCCGTTCTGCTGGTTTCGGCAGAGTTAGATGAGATCATGGCACTTTCAGACCGCATTGCTGTCATGTACCGCGGGCAGATTGTGGCTACCGTGGAAGCGGCAAAAGCCACCCGCGAACAACTGGGTCTGTGGATGGCCGGAATCCACGGCGAGGCGACGGGGCAACCTTGAGTCTACTGCAAAAAGGTGAAAATCGAACCACAAAGACACGGAGACATGAAGATACGAGCAGTAACTACTCAGCCATGTCATTGCGAGCCGTTTTTTGGCGAAGCAATCTCCCGTTTATCAGGCCAGCTTGACCGCCTGGGGATTGCTTCGTCGCAAAGAACGCTCCTCGCAATGACATCCCAAACGGTTTTAAGGCAGGGCCTGAATAGTTACTACGAGCATAAGCATTTGTGACTTCGTGTCTTCATGGTGAAACTTCAGGGTTTTTGCAGTTTTGGTTACCTTGCAGGGAGATAAAGAGCATCTCACCGGGGCGCCGAACTTCTTCAACGATCCCTTGAATCTGCAGGCGGCCTGGCCTCAGCGCAATTTGCTCACCTTGCAAATGCTCGATTTGCTGCGGCGCACATTTGCTTCTACCAGATAGGAGAGCCTGCAATGCAAACCATTTACGTCGAAAAGAACGTTCCTCGCATTTTGTTGACGAAGCTCATCACCCCCCACTGGCCCGATTTCGTCTGGACTCCTCTCTCTTCGGCGCGTGTGGCCCAATGGGAGGATCCACCCTTGCCAGGCCGGCGATGGATACGCGTGCGCAATCTTCAATGTGGCATTTGCGCTTCTGATCTTTCGCTCCTCTTTGCCCATGCCGATCCGCGCATTGCGCCGGCAGCCCTGCCGGCCAACGAGCGTTTCTATTTGGGCCATGAGACGGTGGGTATCGTGGACGAAGTCGGGCCTGATGTGACCCGCTTCAAAGTCGGGGATCGGGTGATCATGGATACGCATTTCGCCGGCGCAAATTGCGAAACGTTAGAAATCGAACCTCGCTGCCGGCATTGCGAAGAGGGAAATCATCAGCTTTGCGAGAATAAATCTCTCCCCGGCCCGCGCGGCACAGGCGGCGGTTTTGGAGATACTTACGTGACCCATGAGAGCGCAGCGTATCCGGCGCCCTCTTTCCTGGATGACGATCAGGCGGCGCTCACGGAACCGCTTTCGATAGCCATGTATGGCGTGATGCGTTTTCCGCCCCGCCCCGGCGATAAGGTGCTGATCATCGGGGCCGGGATCATTGGCCTGCTGACGTTGATGACCGTGCGCGCGCTGCAGCCCGAGGCCCAGGTCACGATCATCGCCCGCTATCCCCATCAACAGCAGATGGCCGAGAAGCTCGGCGCCAGACATATCCTGACGGGCAGGGAGGGCTATTCGACGATTGCTTCTATCACCGGCGGACGCTATTTCAGCGCGCCACTGAACAGGGGTATCGTGGTCGGCGGTTTTGACCTGATCTACGATTGCGTTGCCGATCCACGCACCATCAACGATGCGCTGCGTTGGGCGCGCGCCGGCGGAACGGTGGTCATGATCGGCGCACATATGGCTCCCATGCCCGGCGTGGATTTGACGCTCATCTGGTATCATCAAGTCAATCTGGTCGGCACTTATCATCATGGCTACAATACCTGGAATGGAGAACGTAAGCACACCTACGAGTGGGTGTTCACTTTCTTCCGTCAGGGGAAATTGCCGATAGATGGCCTGATCACCCATCGCTTTCCCTTTTCGGAATACCGTCGGGCTTTTCAAGTGGCCACGGCAAAAGGGCGGGAGAAAGCGATCAAAATTATGTTGCAGAAATAGCAGGAGGTGCTATGAGCTGGAAAATTCTTATCGCCGATGGGTTGGAAGAAAAGGGTCAGGCCATGTTGCGTGCCCAGGCTCAGGTAGAAGATCGCAATGGCATTTCAGCCCAGGAGTTGCGCTCCATCCTTCCCGAGTTCGATGCCCTGATCGTGCGCAGCCGCACGCGGGTGACGGCTGAATTGCTGGAGCACGCGGCCCGGCTTAAGGTGATTGGGCGGGCCGGTGTGGGCGTGGATAACATTGATCTCGACGCCGCACGTGATCACGGCATCATCGTGGTCAATTCTCCCCTGGCGACGACGGTCGCAGTCGCCGAGTTGACCATGGGCCTGTTGCTGGCCACGGCGCGCGCGATTCCACGCGCCGATGCGGCGATGAAACAGGGAAAATGGTTGAAAAAAGAACTCGAAGGTATCGAATTGCAAGGAAAAACGTTGGGGTTGATTGGCTTTGGACGTATCGGCCGCGAAGTCGCTCACCGCGCCCTGGCCTTCGGAATGCGCATTCTGGCCTACGATCCGCTCATTCCGGAGGATGTCATCCGCCAGGCCAATGTCACGCCCTCGTCCCTGGAGACCCTGCTGCAGCGTTCCGATTTCATTTCTCTGCACATTCCGCTTACCGATGAAACCCGCAATCTGCTCTCGACCCAGGCTTTTGCCCAAATGAAAACGGGCGTGCGCCTGATCTGCACCGCTCGTGGCGGGATCATTGACGAGCAAGCGCTCCTGCAGGCCCTGAAGGAGGGGAAGGTTGCCGCGGCTGCCCTGGATGTCTTTGCCGTGGAGCCGCCTGCCCTCAATGAACTCATCACCCACCCGAACCTGATCGCGACGCCCCACATCGGCGCCCAAACGGTGGAAGCGCAAACGCGGGCTGCAGAGATGATCGCTGAAGAAGTGCTGGCAGCCCTGCGCGGTGAGCCGTTGCGCTGGCGAGTGGTCTGAGGGGAGAAACGCGCATCGTCTCTTCTGTGAGCGTGTTTCTTTTTGAGAGCCCTGACTTTGCATATCTACCGTTGCCAGGCAGACGGCCGCAAGAGTGCCAGCGGCCAGCGCCTCATCTTCGGTGACTAAGGAGAACATTCATGCGACGACGTGTAGTCGTGACCGGATGCGGATGTGTCAGCCCGCTCGGGAATCATGTGGCCGAAACCTGGAAATCGCTGTTAGAGGGACGCTCGGGCGTGGATTGGATCACGCTGTTCGATGCTTCCCAGCACAAGACCCGCTTTGCTGCGGAAGTGAAAGGGTTTGACGGGGCAGCGCTTTTTGGCAGCCGCGAAGCGCGACACATGGATCGCTTTACCCAGTTTGCGCTGGCGGCTGCCCTGGAAGCCTTTGAACAGGCTGGGCTGAAGCCTGAGGCGCTGGATCGAGATCGGGTTGGGGTGGTGATCGGTAGCGGTATCGGCGGTATTTCTACCCTGCTTGCACAGGTTGAAGAGATGCGCCAGCGCGGCCCGGAACGCGTCAGCCCATTCTTGATCCCCATGATGATCGCAGATAGTGCGCCGGCCACAATCGCCATTCGCCTGGGGCTTCGGGGGCCGAATATGGCCCTGGCTACCGCATGTGCCAGCGGCGCCAATGCCATCGGGGAGGCGGCGGAGATGATCCGGCGGGGAGACGCCGATGTCATGCTGGCAGGAGGCGCGGAGGCCTCGATTGTGCCGGTGGCCATGGCCGCACTCAATGTGATGGGGGCTCTTTCCACACGCAACGAAGCGCCACAGCAAGCCTCGCGCCCGTTTGATCGCCAGCGGGATGGATTTGTGATGGCAGAAGGATCAGGAATGCTGGTTCTGGAATCACTCGACCACGCGTTGGCTCGCAAGGCCCCCATTCTGGCCGAATTGAGCGGTTATGGCACCAGCAATGATGCCTATCACATTTCTGCGCCGGCAGAAAATGGGGCAGGCGCTGCGCTTTCCATGCGCTGGGCGCTGGAAGACGCCGGCCTTTCTCCGGAGCAGATAGATTACATCAATGCCCATGGCACCTCTACTCCGTTGAACGATAAAAGCGAGACGCAGGCGATCAAGAGCGTCTTTGGGGAAGCCGCTTATTCGATCCCGATCTCTTCAACGAAATCCATGACCGGTCACTTGCTGGGCGCATCGGGCGCGCTGGAGGCGGTGATTTGCGTCCAGGTGCTGCGCGATCAGATTTTGCCCCCCACCATCAACTACGAGCATCCTGATCCGGAGTGCGATTTGGATTATGTGCCGAACCAGGCGCGTCCCCATCCTGTTCGCCATGTCATGTCGAACTCCTTTGGCTTTGGCGGGCATAATGCGACCTTGATTTTCAGCCAGATGTGAGGTGCCTATGCCTTATGCGCATATCACCGGTTGGGGGATGGCGGTCCCTGAAAAGGTGTTGACGAATGCGGACCTGGAGAAGATGGTGGAAACCAGCGATGCCTGGATTCGTGAGCGAACAGGAATTCGCGAACGGCGCATCGCCGGGCCGGATGAATATCCTTCGGTGCTGGGGGCAAGGGCAGCGCTGAAAGCCCTGGAGGTGGCACGCCTGCACCCGAAAGATGTGGATTTGATCATCTGCGCCACTTCCAGCCCGGAGCATCTCTTTCCGGCTACCGCCTGCCTGATTCAAGATGCAATTGGCGCCTCCAAAGCCGGGGCTTTTGATCTGCTGGCTGCTTGTTCGGGGTTTATCTACGCCGTGCACATGGCTGCGCAGGCTATCCGCAGTGGAGCGATCCAGAATGCGCTGGTGATCGGCGCTGAAACGCTTTCGCGGATTACGAACTGGAAAGATCGCAATACCTGCATTCTCTTTGGGGATGGGGCTGGCGCTTTTGTCCTCCAGGCCAGCGACCGCCCTGGAGGAGTCCTGGCGGCGGTCATGCACTCTGATGGCTCTGGAGGAAATCTGTTGATCCTGCCGGCAGGAGGGAGCCGCTTGCCGGCCAGTATTGAGACCGTCACCAATGGGCATCACTATATTCACATGGATGGGCGCGAGGTCTTTCGTTTTGCCACCCGTGTCCTGGCCCAGTCCACGCTGGAGGTGCTTGAAAAAGCCGGGCTGCGGCTGGAAGATGTCCGCTGGATCATTCCTCATCAGGCTAACTATCGCATCATTGAGGCGGCTGCGCGCGCCCTGAAGCTACCCATGGAGCGCTTTATCATCAACCTGGATCGCTATGGGAATACTTCCACGGCCTCGATCCCCATTGCGACCTGCGAGGCGGTGGAGAAAGGGCTGCTGAAAGCGGGGGATAAGGTGGTCTTTAACGGCTTTGGCGCCGGCCTGACCTGGGGTGCTCTGGTGGCTGAGTGGAGCGGTCCCCTTCCCTCCGCCACGCGTCCGATCCATATGGAGCGCTATCGGCCGCTGGCGCGCCTCCGATCCTGGCTGCGGCGCTCGATTCGCCGCCTCGAGGGCCTTATCTGGGGGCGAAAAGCCTGAGGGTGCAGCGTCAGGCGTGCCGATTGCAGTATAATCAGCAACGTGCAGAAGAGACTTGGAATTTTTGCCCTTGTTCTCTGGTTGATTTCTTGCCAGACGAACACACCTTTGCCCATGTTTACGCCTTCTGCTGCACCTTCTCCGACGCCGTTTTTGCCAACCGCTACTCCTATCCCCTCCGTGGCTATCGTGAACGGGGAGCCTGTGCCGCTGGTTGAGTTCCAGGCAGAGATGCAGCGTTACCGTCAGGCACGAGAAGCTGCCGGTCAGGCCTTTAACGAGAGCGAAGCGCGTCAGGTGGTGCTGGAAACGATGATCCGCGAATTGCTCCTGGCACAGGCGGCGCGTCAGGCCGGGTTTCAGGTCACGGATGCCCTGCTCCAATCGCGACTGGATGCGCTGATCGCCGAACGGGGTGGAGAGGAAGCCTTCCAGGCCTGGATGAAAGCGAATGGATACGATGCCCTCACGTTTCGCCGCGCCCTGGGGCGGGCGATTCAGGCTGCCTGGATGCGTGATCAGATCATTGCGAAAGTTCCCACCCAGGCGGAACAGGTGCACGTCATGCAGATTTTGTTCTATAATGAACAGGAAGCGCAACAGGCCTGGCAAAGTTTGCAAAGCGGCGTCCCGTTTGAGAAACTGGCGCGGCAATATGATGCGCTGACTGGCGGCGATCTGGGCTGGTTCCCGCGGGGCTATCTTTTAGAACCGGTGATCGAAGAAGAAGCCTTCCGCCTGAAGCCCGGAGAATACAGCGGCGTTTTAAAATCTGAGATAGGGTTTCACATCATCAAAGTCCTGGAACGTGCCGTGCGCCCGCTTTCCCCGCGTGCCTTATATCTCTTCCAGCAACGGGCACTTGAGGAATGGATGCGGCAGCAGCGCGAAACGAGCCAGATACAGCTCATCCCGTAGGGGCTGAGGCAAAACCATAGCCCGCAATGTTTGGGGATGTGGCATGGAAAAGAAATGGTTGTATCTGCGAGCGAAAATTGAGCGTACAGGAGACAAGCGATGAATCTCCCTTCCCTACCCTCAGTAAAACTCACCTTGTGGGATGTGCTTTCCCTGCTGTTTCTGCTTCTTTCTCTTTGTGTAGGGTTTTATTTTCTGACGGTCTTTGTGAATCCTTATACGCCTCTCAATCCTTTCCCACCCCCCACCCATACGCCTCTTCCTTCGCCTACGCCGATCATCCTGGAGCCGCCCTGGACGCCAACGCCGACTATCGAACCAACGCCTACGATCACGCCGCGCCCGACTTTCACCCCTATCCCCACCCCTACGCTTTTCTCGCTGCTTCCACCGACGAACACCCCTCGTCCAACCGCAACGCCCAAGGCGCCGTTTGCCGCCACGGTGACTTATATTGACAGCACCATTATCCATCCTGAGCTGGGGTGTAACTGGCTGGGCGTCGGAGGCTCTGTCGTGGATAGCAGCGGAGCAGACATTACGGGGATTATCGTGCGCTTGCTGGGCAGCTTTGATGGTCGTGCCGTGGATCAGACGACCGTCAGCGGCACAGCGCCCTTCTATGGACGCTCTGGATTTGAGTTCACGCTGGGCAGTGTTCCTATCGCCTCCACGCGCAAACTGTTCGTCAAACTTTTTGACCAGGCTGGCGTGCCTCTTTCGGGGGATGTGTATATCAATACCTATGCGGATTGCAAGCGAAATCTGGTTCTGGTGCGATTTAAGAAGGTGCGCTGATGCTTGTGCGGTGTTATTCCGGCAACGAATACGCGGATCGCCCTCTCTCCTTTTACTGGGAGGGAACATGGAGGGAGGTGGAAATGATCCTGGCCCAATGGCGCTTGCCGGAAGGAAAACTCTTTCAAGTGCGTGATACACAAAAGCGTTTGTTCCAGCTGCGCTATGATCAAATTCGGGAAGATTGGGAGATAAACCCGCTCGGATGAATTTTTCCTGAAAAGGAGTGCCCATGCAAGAATTCGTGCCCACCCAGTATCTCTCGCAGCGCGTTGCCAGCCTCAAGCCCAGCGGCATCCGTCGTTTTTTCGATATTGCAGCCACGATGAAGGATGTCATCTCGCTGGGGATCGGGGAGCCGGACTTTGTCACACCACCCCCGATCCTGGAGGCAGGGATCCGCTCCTTGCAGGCCGGGGAGACACACTATACCTCAAACGCCGGCAAGCTGGAACTGCGGCAGAAGATTGCGGAGAACCTGCAACGGCTCTATGGGGTGCAGTACGATCCGGTCAACGAGATCGTGGTCACAGTCGGCGTTTCGGAGGCGCTTTACCTGGCCATGACCGCTATTCTCGACCCCGGTGACGAGGTGATCATTCCCACCCCTTGCTTTGTCTCCTACCAGGCAGAAGTATCCCTGGCAGGGGGTGTTCCGGTGGAAATTCCCAGTCGTATGGAGGATAATTTCCAGCTCGACCCGCAGCGGATCAAGGAAGCGATCACCCCGCGCACCAAGGCCATTCTGATCGGCTATCCAAACAACCCGACAGGAGCCGTTGCGGAGCGTTCCACGTTACAGGAGGTGGCGCGCCTGGCCGAAGAGTACGACTTGCTGGTTGTCTCGGATGAAATCTATGACCGTCTGGTGTATGATTTTCAGCACGTCTGTTTTCCCTCTTTGGGGGAAGAAGCGAAGCGTCGCACCATCCTCTTGGGTGGTTTTTCAAAGGACTATGCCATGACGGGCTGGCGGATTGGCTATGCGGCTGCGCCGGCGGAATTACTCAAAGGAATGCTGCGCGTGCATCAGTACACGATTATGTCCGCCCCGACGACTGCTCAGGACGCGGCGATTGTTGCCCTGACGGAGGGCGAACCCTATGTGCAGCAGATGGTGGCTGAGTACAATCGTCGCCGGCGATTGATCGTAGATGGGTTGAACCGTTTAGGATTGCCCACATTCGAGCCACGGGGCGCGTTTTATGCCTTCCCTCGCATCGCGGAGACGGGGATGGACGATGAAACGTTTGCGGAGCGTTTGCTCCAGGAGGAGCATGTGGCCGTGGTGCCGGGAAATGCCTTCGGCGCCGGGGGAGAGGGCTTTGTACGCTGCTCCTATGCTACCGCCTATGAGAAGATCGAGGAGGCGCTCTATCGCATAGAACGCTTCCTGAATCGCCACGCGCGCTGAGGCAGGCGCTTAGCGCTTTTCGACCACCCAAAAGTGGGAAAGCCCGAAGAAGCGCAAAGGCGTGTGCTCAAGAGCCTGTAGCAGGGTGCGCAAAAGGCGAGCAGCAACCCCAAAACGGGCTATCAGGTTGTCATAGGCGCCGAACAAAATCGTGCGGTAAACCACGCGGACCTGCAGGCCATGGAACAGGGCTTGCAGGTCTTTTTGGCTGTAGACGCGCACATGTGGCGCCAGTCGGTCTCGCCAGCGACGGGGAAGATAATTGACCAGGGGAATATTGCCAAAATGGTAGCGTCCGCGCCAGTAGATGCCGTGTGTCTCGAAGGGATAGCCGCGGTTGGGGCAAAACAGCACCAATCGTCCGCCGGAGCGGAGCACACGGATCATCTCGCGAATGGCCTGTGCATCGTCTTGAACGTGCTCAATGACCTCATGGCTGAGGATCAGGTCGAACGAATTATCCGGGAAGGGTAGCGCCTCCCCGGCCGCGTTGACAATTTGCGCTACTCTGTGATGCGCCTGGAGCGCGCGCTCGAAATCGTATTCCAGCCCGATCACCTGGCCGCCGAATGCCTGCAGGCGCTCGGCATACATCCCGATCCCACAACCGTTTTCTAAAATGCGGCCCTGCAGGCGTCCTTCTGCGGCCCAGCGGATCTTTTCCAGTCGTCGCTGCTGCCCGGCGCGCCAGACGTACGAGGGTTCACCATAGCGGGCTGCTTTTTCTAAGTCTTTCATCATTCAGTCCTTTGACGAATTTTGGAATGACGCTTGTACATGTGAAGTTATCTCTCGGAAGTATACCAGCTCTGTGCGTTGTATATTATCCTGCTTGGTGATTGCCCACAAGTCTGAGAAGTAGCAGGGAGTCAGGCGTTTTGCTGGCTTGATCTCTTTTTTGCCCGGCAAATATGCTGTTGTCAAGGATCTCCGTTGCCCGAATATGGGGCATAAAAGATGTGGGCAAATCATCAGCAGCACTTTATTGACATTTCTTTGCTTTCTCTATATACTGAAAATACTTATAACCCTTTCCCGGAGGAGGAGTTACGATGACTTCCAGGCCATGGCTTTCTCACTACGATCCAGGGGTACCCCATACTATGGAGTATCCCCGCGTGCCTTTGTTCCATTTTTTGGAAGAGTCTGCCCGCAAGTATCCCGATCGTCCCTGCACGATTTTCAAAGGGGCAAAGATCACCTTCAAGGAGATGAACGAGATCACCGATCACCTGGCCGCCGCGTTGGTAGACCTTGGGGTGAAAAAGGGAGATCGGGTGGGAATTTTCATGCCCAATACTCCCCAGTTCGTCATGGCCTATTATGCCATCCTGAAAGCTGGGGGTGTGGTGGTTGCCACCAATCCTCTGTATACGCCCCCAGAGATTGAGCATCAGGTCAACGATGCAGGCATCGAGGTAATGTTCGTAATGAGCAATTTCTACAGCAAGATCAAATCCGTACAACCCAAAACCCGCATCCGTACCCTGATCGTCACCAATCTCAAAGAGACCCTGCCGCCTTTCTTGCGCCTGCTCTTCACGCTGACTCGCGAAAAGAAAGGCGGTTTTCGTATCGAAGGAGGACTGCAGAGCGGTGATCTCTGGCTGCAGCACCTTTTGAAAAAATATGCCCAGGCCAGGCGGCCTCAGGTGGAAGTAGGCCCGGAGGATGTTTGCCTCTTCCAGTATTCCGGTGGCACGACCGGCACCTCCAAGGGCGCCATTGCCTTGCATCGCAACGTAGTGGCTAACACCTTGCAAATCCGCTACTGGATGCCGAACCTGGTCGAAGGGCAGGAAGTGCTCTTAATGGCGATACCGCTTTTCCATGTCTATGGCATGGTGGCCGGAATGAATTTCTCCATGGCAACCGGCGCAACCATGGTAATGGTGCCCAACGCGCGCGATCTGCATGACTTGCTGGAAAATATCCAGAAGTATCGTCCGAGCATCTTCCCGGGTGTTCCCACCCTTTATAATGCCATCAACAATCATCCAGACGTTCAGGCTGGAAAATATAACCTCTCTTCGATCAAGGCCTGCATTTCCGGCTCTGCGCCGCTGCTCCGTGAGACCAAGGAACGTTTTGAGGCCCTGACCGGGGGCAAAGTATTTGAGGGATATGGCCTCTCCGAGGCGCCAACTGCTACCCACTGCAACCCACTGCTTGGTGAAAATCGCACCGGTTCCATTGGTCTCCCTTTGCCTGACGTGGATGCGAAGATCATCAGCCTGGATGATGGCAAAACAGAAATGCCGGTCGGAGAGATCGGTGAACTGGTGATTCGTGGGCCTCAGGTTTTCAAGGGCTATCACAACATGCCCACGGAAACCGAAAATGCTCTGCGCGATCTCGGCGATGGCGGCGCTCCATGGCTCTTCACGGGCGATATTGCTCGCATGGACGAGGATGGATATTTCTACATTGTGGATCGCAAGAAGGAGCTGATCAAACCCGGCGGTTATCAAGTCTGGCCGCGCGAAGTGGAAGAAGTGATCGCCGCACATCCGAAAGTCCTGGAAGTGGCTGTTGCTGGCATCCCTGATCCCTATCGCGGCGAGACAGTCAAGGCGTGGATTGTGCTTAAGCCTGGCGAATCGGCTACGGAAGAAGAGATCAAGGCCTGGTGCAAGGAACGGCTGGCGCCCTATAAAGTTCCCACGCATTACGAATTCCGTAATGAGCTGCCCAAGACGACGGTGGGCAAGATTTTGCGCCGTGAGCTGGTGCGTCAGCACAAGGAGGCGGAAGCCGCAAAACAGCAAACGAAATCCTGAAGGCGCTTTGTCTCTGATGGCGATAGAAGGGGACAACCGCAAGTTGTCCCCTCTTTTTTGGGGCATTGCGTTTCGGGGTGCATGTTATAATTTTCGCCATGGACATTCGCGGCGGTATATGGACGGCGATTGCACTGACAGGGTTGGGGGCGATTGCGCTGATTTACGCAGGATTGCAAACCATACGCGCTTCCCGAAGGCTGACATTTTTCCGCCTGCGTCGCAAACGCGCTCGCCAGGGCTGGCGAATGATTGGAACAGGTTTTTTTCTGATCCTCATCGCTGTTCTCCTGTCTGTCTGGGGGGAACCGGTCGCTTATCAATACTTTCCCCCCTCGCCAACGCCGACTGCCACCCCTTTACCCATCCTTTTGCCGACTCTGACGCCTACGTTTGCGACGCCTGTGGCTCTTTCAGATACCGATACTCCCACCCCAACCCCCTCTCCCGCTTTCACTCCCACTCCTTATATTCCGCTCCCGATTGAGGCCCTTTTTACCTCGAACATCACGCCGAATCCAGATACGATTTTCAGCCCTTTACAGTTTTCAACAAAAATTAAAGATTTTCAAGCCGTCGGGCCGGCAACCTACTTCCAGAACCCGGTTGGGAGCACGATCTACGCTACTTTCACTTACAACAATATGCAGCCAGGCGCTCAGTGGACGGCGCTCTGGTATCGGGGGGATGAACTGATCTGCTATGAGACGAAACCCTGGGATGGTGGAACGGGTGGATATGGTTACAGTGAGTGCACCCTTGAGCCGTCTCAGTGGTTGCCAGGCACTTATCGCGTTATCCTGTTCGTTGGTCATGAGTGGAAGGTGATTGGCCAGTTTATTATCGAGGGTGAACCTCCGACCCTGACGCCCTCGCCGACCGCGACCATTACCCCTGCTTCCTCTGCAACTCCGACCCCCTCTCGCACGCCGACACCTTCAAAAACCCCTCTACCCACGGCAACTCCTGCGCCCACGCGCACAACAACCCCAACTCCCTGAGAGGCACCGTATGAGCGAACCCAAAGCGTTCCAGGATTACTATCCCGATCACTTAGCCTATTGTTATGGCTGCGGCCGCCTGAACGAACACGGTTATCACATCCGCTCGTTTTGGGATGGCGATGAAACCGTGGCCTATTTCACGCCCCAGCCGTATCATATTGCTGTGCCGGGCTACGTCTATGGGGGATTGCTGGCCTCCTTGATTGATTGCCACGGAACGGGAACCGCAGCCGCAGCCGCCTATCGGGCAGCCGGGCGACCGATGGATAGCGAGCCAGCCCTTCGCTTTCTGACCGCTTCGTTGCATGTGGAATATCTCAAACCCACGCCTCTCGGCGTGCAGCTTGAGATCCGCGGCCGTCCAAAAGAAGTAAAGGGGCGGAAGGTTGTGGTAGAGGAATGGATTATCGCGCGCGGCGAGATCACCGTGCGAGGCGAGGTGGTTGCCGTGCAGGTTCCGGATGAGCTGGTGCTGGAAATCATTCGCAAAGGACAGGCGCCGTCCGAGGGATGATTCAGCAGGAAGTGGAATCTGGATGGGTGAATCCATGATTGCCGATTGAGGTCACTCTTCTGCCCCTGCATCAAGACAGTTGTGATGTCTTTGCGACCCCCAATTTAGCCTGATAAAGGGGAGATGGCTTCACCAAAACCGGCTCGCTGACAGGGCTGAGAGTTACCGATTGGGTTCGTTCCCCACACGCTGGCGCACAACAGAGGGACGCAAGGCAGCCGTAACCTCCGCTCGTCCAATGCGCAGAGGCACAGAGCACACGGCGCGTAAGGGGGGCGAGCCCGCTTCTGCCCGGATCACATACTCTCCCGGAGGTACAAGGCGGGCGCGATCATCCAGTCCGTTCCAGTACAAGATATGCTGACGTCCCAGTTTGCGGCGATTTTTCAGCAAAATGGCGCGCGGCTGCCCCTGTGCATCCAGGATTTCTACCGTGACGCGCGCGGTTTGACTTAGCGTGAGGTAGATTTCCAGGCTCTCTTCGGCTGGATTCGCCGGGTTATACACATCCCGGTTAAGGGCCAGGGAAAGCTCAACGTGATTTTGCCGCCAGTAGATGAACCCGAGGATGAGAAGAGAGAGCAGGAGAGCCGGAAGCGCCAGCCAGGGATTCTGGGAAAAATTCTTCCCGACTCGTTCGATGCTGCTACCTGTGTCGTAGGCGGGATCGTGAATCACCCGTCGGGTGACACGCTCAACGTTTCCGGCTTTGTCTATGGCTTCTACGACGATGGTATTTTCGCCTTTCAGCAGCGAAAGCGTAACTTGAAAATCCCCCAGGATGCCGACCGGCACGCTTTGACCGTTCACGCTGACGCGGCTCCCCGGTTCCACCTTCCCGACTAACTGCAGGTTCGTCTCGGGAATGATGGTACCATCTTCGATGTTCAGTTCGATAGGGCGCACACCGCTTTTGAAGTAAACCATACGATCCAGGGTGGTGGTATTTCCCAGCGCATCGGCGCCCTCGATATGGATCAGGTTTTCACCAGGGTTCAGCGCAAGCTGGTATGTAAATGTGCCATCCGGGTCTACATATACTTTCTGACGGTTGATTGTCAGCGTAGCACCCGGTGTAATGCGCCCCTGGATCGTGATGACCTGTTGATTGGTCCATTCGTTTTCCCCAGGACGCAGCAGGGAAATCTCCGGGCCGCGGGTTGTCAAAACGATCTGGCGTCTTAATTCGGTGACATTGCCAGCCGCATCCGAGGCTCGCAAGATGATGGTATTGGTACCCTCTTGCAGTTGCAGGGGCAGGCGAAAGCGCCCGCTGGAATCCACAGTGATGGGCGCCCCCTCATTCCACCAGAGCAGCGCACCTGGTTCGGTTATGCCCTCCAGTGCCAGGTCTCTGGTATTGACCTGTACCTGATCGGGGGTGTTCAGGAGACTGACTGTCGGCGGCGTGCGATCAATTTGCACCGGCAGTGCGCGCGATTCGCTCTGGAGAGCAGATTGGGCAATGAGCTGAATCTGGTAATTTCCATCGGGAAGCAGGACACCGTTGTCATCTCGTCCGTCCCAGGTGAGGAAGTGCTTACCCGGCGCTTGACTGGCCTGATTGAGCAGAACGCGCACCGGATGGCTGCCTGCCAGCACGCGCACCGTGACCTGCGCGCTGTTTTCAAGCTCATAGGTCAGGTCAAACACATCAAAACTGCTATCGTTATTCGGGGAGAAGAGTTCGCGCGAAGATGCGACCTTCAGCCCTGGGGAGCGCAGCCAGTCTCCGACAAACGTCACCAGGAGCAGCAGGACGGCGAGACCTATGCTTGCAGAGGTGACCAGAATACCTGACGCCACCAGAGAGCGGTTTCGCCGGGATTGAGAATGGCGAGCGGTGCGAGATTGAAGCGTTTTCATCTTTAGTCTAACTCGATCATGATCACCGAATCATCATCAGAATTTTCTTCGATCCCATGCCCGGAGTGTGGTTCAGGCCTGGATGGAGAGGGCGGGGCAGGAGCATCCAGAGGCGCGTGCGCACTGACAGGTAGTGTGATCGCGGCCGGCGTATAGGGCAGAGGATGTTCAAAAAAGTATGTGAGCAACTCGATGATAAGCGACATTCCCAGTGCCGGGAAGGCGCTCATCAACACTGCGTCTGTCAGGAAACGAAGGTTTTGGGGATTCAGCCAGAGCGCCAGTCCGAAATGGATGGCAGAAAGCAGAGCTATTCCCAGCGCGAGCAGCCCAATCGTGGCACGCGGGCGATGATATTGTACTCTATCTTTCAAGGTTAATTCCCCAATTGCCCATCCGCAAAATCCCCAACCCAGGATTTGTAACAGGTGATAGAGCGCCATCGTTGAGTCGGGAGCGAAAATTTGCAGAGGAAGCTGAAGGAACTGCAGGCTGGTGGGGATGCCGTTCAGACGAGCCAGGAGCCTTCCCAGGTCAGGATACAGGCCAGGCAGAGCCAGATAATCGGCGGAGGCGCCGATCAAGCCGAAGAGAAGTTTCGTCCAGAGTGCGCTGAATATCCCAGCGAGCATTCCACTCAAGCCACCCCACCAGAGGCCTGCAAGGAGAGGGGGGAGCCAGGCCAGATAGATTCCGTTCAGAAAAGGAGCGAGGAGCACGAGCAACAAAACATCGAGGTTGCGCGTGAACCAGTGTTGTCCGATCAACGCGATGGCGAGGAAGAGAGCGGCTGGATAGATGGAAGCGCGGGCGATGGGATATGCCAGAGCCAGTACAAAAGCGAAATACCCCACTTCTGGCCAGGTCAGCATGAGCAAGAAAATGCTCCCCAGGATCACAGTATCCCAGTAGATTGGATAAACCCTGGAGGCGTGAATGATCTCGCTCAACAAAAAGGTGAATCCTGCGGCCAGAAACAGGCGTTCCAGCGCGTAGAGATTTCGCCGGATGGCACTGTGGAGATTCACGATGAGCTTCATAGTTCGAGCCGCCTCAACCCGGTGGAGAGCGGAATATCGGAGGGCAGGGAGGCCGGTCGGGCGTGTGTGCGCGCCCACTGCCGTAACGCTTGAATTTGAGCATCCATGGTACGCGCCAGCGGAACGGTATTCTGGATGGCGCGTAAAAGGTCTTGTTGGGTCAGTTCTCGACCCTGCTCAAAGGCATCGTACAGGGCTGTAATGACCACATTCTCAATCTCGGCGCCGGAGAAATTCTGACTGGCCTGCGCCAGCTCCTCCAGGTCGAACTGTTGGGGATCCCGTCCGCGCCGTCGGATGTGGATGTGGAAAATTTCGCGTCGCTCCGATGGCGAGGGGAGGTCAATAAAGAAAATTTCATCGAAGCGTCCTTTGCGCAGGGCTTCGGAAGGCAGGATGCTTATATCGTTGGAGGTAGCAACGACAAAAACTGGCGCTGTTTTTTCTTGCATCCAGGTCAGAAAACTTCCGAAGACGCGCGCGGTCGTGCCGGCATCGGAGAGATGGGAGCTTGCAACCCCCGCCAGGCCTTTTTCCAGTTCATCGAGCCATAGGATACAGGGGGCAATGGATTCGGCCAACCGCAAAGCGGAGCGCATATTCTGCTCCGAGGAACCAACCAGTTCGCTGAACAGACGACTTAAATCTAATCGCAGCAGAGGTAGATTCCATTCTCTGGCAATCGCTTTGGCGATAAGACTTTTGCCCGCGCCAGGCACTCCCAACAACAACAATCCTTTGGGCTCGGGCAGGCCGAATTGTCGAGCGCGTTCGCTGAAGGCCAGCTTGCGCTTTTTGAGCCATTCTTTGAGCACAGGCATCCCACCGACTGTGCTCATATCCTCGTCCGACTCGAAATATTCCAGCACGTTGGAGCGTCGGATGATCTGCTTTTTTTCCGCAATGATGATCTTGACATCCAGGTTTCGCGTCATCACCAGGGATTTGGCGAACACGTTTTCCGCTTCGCTACAGGTCAACCCTTGTGCTGCGTTCAGGATTTGCTCGCGGCTCTCTGGGGTAAGCTGCAGGTGAATGCCGCTGATTTCCCGCGCCGAGCGCAAGACTCGTTCCAGAGATTGTTCCATCTCCTCTTTGAGCGGCTGAGAATAATCGAGCACAATAATATCCTTTTCAATTTCTGGCGGGAAGATAAGAAGGGGCGAAAGCAGGATCACCGTTTTGCGACTCTCTTTCAAATGATTGACAATATCTCGCACTCGCCGCACGATCAAAGGTTGATCCTGAAACGAGCGTCTTTCATCCCAGTAAGGATGAAAGTCCTTAAGAACAAAAATCGCCGATTCCTGTGAAGCCGCAATGAAATCCAGGATTTGAATGGGGCCGTAGGTGTCCAGATTCCCGTGCAACGATGGGCGGCCATCGAGCGAATATAGCCCATTGGTGGCTGACCAGCCATAGAGTTTCTTGTTCAATGCCTCTGCCACGCGTCGTAAGAGTTGTTCAATGCGCCGCTCTTCCCATGAGACGATGTAGAGCAGCGGATAGCGAGCGCGAATGAGCATGTTCAGTTCGTATTCTCTGGGCACTGGTTGGGAAAACATGGTTAAATTATACATCCTGTCTGGTGTGCAGTGAGAATTCGCCGCTATAGGAGTACTGTATCATTCGTTCAGGAAATTCGCAGCGCGTCGCCTGAAAGCCATGAAAAAACCTCTGTCTTCTGTCATTGCGAGCGCAGCGCATGTCCCGCCTGCCATGAGCAAAGCGTGGTGGAGCGCAGCGTGGGGAAAGCAATCTCCTGGCCGATAGGGGGAT
>Ga0081479_112151_pt1 | contig 22960 bp, 22 predicted proteins | sample MamHotmetagenome_FD_70984 | JGI IMG/M metagenome (GOLD analysis project Ga0081479, IMG submission 70984) | Hot spring cone microbial streamer communities from Mammoth Hot Spring (Liberty Cap Streamers), Yellowstone National Park, USA - T=72 v2... | ecosystem: Environmental > Aquatic > Thermal...
TTTGTATGAGAGGCTGCTTGAGAGGGGGAAATCTAAGACTGAGGCGCTTGTGGCTGTGGCGCATAAGTTATTGAGGCAATGTTATGGTGTATTAAAGAGCAGGACGCCATTTAGGGTTGTAGATAAAGAGGTTACCCCTTGACAATGGACATAGAACATAGAACATGCCGAGCGTAAGCCGTGCATCCCTAACTTCGTTCGGGACGGCATCCCCAGGGAGACCCCTCGCTTCGCGAGGGGCGACATAAAAAGGGATGGCTTGGAATGACTTAAAAAGTGGTGCCGAATATAAGCTCTAACCAACGCTGGGGGACAAAAATCAAGAAAGATAGCTCAAAAACAAAGAGCTAAACTTGGGTCATAAGGAGGTTTAGGTCAAGGGGTCTTTGGGCAAGCTCATTGTCAAGGTAAAAAAGGGCTTGAGGGTCGTTTTTTATAAGTCTAAGCTTATTAAGTATGGCTTTAAAGGATGCTTCTTCTTCTACCTGCTCATCTACAAACCATTGCAAGAAGTTCTCGGTAGCGTAGTCTTCAAACTTTCTTGCTAAGGTCATAAGCTTGTTTATCCTTGAGGTAACTTCCTGCTCATGCTTGTAAGCGTAGGCAAACACATCCTCAGGACTTTGCCATTCCTTTGGAGGGGCAGGGATCTCCTGAAGCACAACCCTTCCATCCCTCTCAAAGATAAACTTATAAAACTTCATGGCATGCATGAACTCTTCCGCAGTTTGAGCCTTCATCCAATGGGCAAAGCCTGGCAAACCTAAATCTTCAAAGTAAGCAGACATAGCTAAATAAAGATAACCAGAGTAGATCTCCCACTTTAACTGCTCATTCAAAGCAGACTCCATCTCAGGATGTAGCATGGCTAACCTCCATTTTAAATTCTTATTTTGAAAAAATAAATCAAAATTTAAAAAACTTCAACTGGTTGTGGTGCTGTTCAAAAAGGTTCCCTCCACTTTGTCCTGCCGAGCGTGAGCCAGGCATCCCTAACTTAGTTCGGGACGGCGTCCCCAGGGGAAGGACCCCTCGGCTTACGCCTCGGGGCGACAGCAAAAGGGGTTGCACAAAAACATTTTTAATACAGCCTCCAACTGGTTATTGACGCTATTTAAATGGAGCGGCAACCGGCAATTTCCTATTAAATAATGCAATCGTGAGGATGACCGCCGGTCGCCCAATATTTTTTTAAGGCTTAAAACCTATACCTAAGTTCAGCCCTTAAGAAATGAGCAGTCTTTGCCTTTTTAGCGTAAAAATCATCCGGGTCAAAAATTTCATACTGAAACATTCCAGTTAAACCTTTTTTGAACTGACACTTAGCCAAGATTAGGTAAAGGTCTCCACGGTCCTTTCCATCATTTGAAAATACATAAGTGGGTAAGCCTCTTGTTTTTTCATCGGCGTAAAGCCTTTGGTACCCTAACTGTAAACTTAGATTTGGTAAGGGAGTTAGGTAAAGATTAACAAGGGGCATCTTAAGGTTTGTCCAATACCCCGGAATTGGTCCTGCTTTAGACATAGTTTCTAAAAGATAGGTGTAAATAATAAGCTCATTCCAGTTAGGGTTCCGTGAAAATAGCGGGTTAAAGCCTTCATCCTTCTTACTCTTTGGGTCATCTCCCGATAAATAGACATAGCCAATCTCAACTTTTGGCTTCATCGGGCAGCTTGAGAAGGATTTTTCAACAAAAACATAGCCACCCCAAGCCCTTCTATCCGTCCCGTTTGAGTATTCTCCAAACTGGCGCACAAGCTCAGCCCTAACCTTGGCTAATTTGAAATCATAAACAGCCCTTGCTCCAAGGTTATGAAGGTATGAGGCAACCTGTGGTCCACCATACTGGCGATCCTCTTCCTCCTTTTTATAGATGTAGTAAGGCTCAAGCTCTAAGCCGTTTGAGAATTTGTTCCGCGAATAAACCCAAAAGCCAAGCTCGTTTGAGCCGGTAAGCCGTTTTTTGTGTTTTATGTAGAGGCTTCCTTTATTATCCGCTGCTGGGGGTTTATCATCATAGGCTGGATGTATGCTTGGAAGAAGGACATCCCTCATGGTGTTGCGAACAAGCACGATGTCTACCGTGTTTTTTGGAGTAATAGTTAGGACACCTTTTATAGCATTAAAGTAAAAAGACTTTGAGCCATCACCCGGCGTTCCCTCAAGGATAAGAAAGCCTTCACCATACATGTCCTTTCCCAAGAAATCCTGCCGGCCAATCCTCAAGTCAAGAGGAAGACCGAACACCCTTTTTAAGTCAAGGTATAGATTATCTATTACCACTTCATCTTGGTCAAACTTTCGTCTGTCAGTTCCGTCCTTTAGCATATGATAATACGGTCCCATCTGGTATTTGGGTTCGGTGTTTAGCCTTACCATTAGGCTTGTCTGGTTGTTAAACTTTACTTCATCCCAAAGCATTACCCTTAAACGGAAAAAGCTTCTATCTTTAAAAGAATTTAAACTACTGTTAGTCCCCAAGGTAAACAAATTATCCCAGTTTTCATAACGGAACCTTACATCAAACCCTGGCTTTTGTTCAAAACCAAAAGCAACTGCCCCATTAAGCAAGGTTAACCCAAGAAGGGCAGAGAGAACTTTTTTCTTTGCCATCCCTCACCCCCTGCTGAGATTGATGATAAGAGGTAAATTACCGAAAAATTGGAGTTATGTCAAGGGAGGGCTTCCTAAAATTAAGGGGGGTAAGCAGAGAGTATTTTGAGTATCATTTAAATGAGCTTTAATTCAGGTATAATTTTAATGCTAAATTAGATGAAATAGTGTTTAATGTGCTTGGTGGAATAAAAATGAGCAATAATCAAATAAAGTCACTAAGTAAGGGTAAACAGTGAAAAAGCCACTTAAGGAGGTTAATCCATGAAGAGAGCTTTCAGCTTTCTTTTTATCATCCTTAACCTTTTAGTCTTTAAAAACCTTGCTTTTGCTCGGCCGGAAGTAGATGCGTGCCTTAACTTCTATGAAGCTGGTGATTACAAAAGGGCTATAGAAGCGGGAAAGATGGTGGTTAAAAAGTATCCAAATAACTCAGATGCGCATTTTTGCTTGGGAAAAATCTACTATGAAATTGGAGATCCAGAACTTGCTTTAGAGCATGCGAAGAGGGCAGAAAGCTTAACTTCAAACAAAGAAAGCTTGATGCATATCTACACTCTAATTGGAAAGATTTATTCGGAAATGCGCAACGTGGATTATCAAGTTCTTTACTATAGTAAAACCATAGACTTGTTACTGAATTGGGAAAATGGAAACATGCAAAGAGAAGTCTCAAAAAACATCCTTAAGATGTTAGAAGACAAAGGCAAATTAGATAAAGATTTAGGCTATTATGAAGAATCTTTAAGGTTGATGACAGACTAAAAAGCAAAGGCAATTGCTTACAAAAATATTGCTTTTATCTATGAAAAAAAGGCGACTATCAAAAGGTAGCGAAATATCTTCAAAAGGCGATAGAATTAGCTGAAAACTATGGAGATTATCACATAGCTTCTAGGTGGAAACTTATCCTTGGGGATATGTATATAAGAATGAAACATTACGAAAAGGCTGAGAAATATATTTTGGAAGATCTTGAGGGTGTAAAAAGGGTTGGTGATAAATATATGACTGCTCAAGGATATCATTATATAGGTTGGCTATATAAAAATAAGGGAAACAATGAAACTGCCAAGGAATACCTAACTCGTGCCTATAATCTGCATAATTCCATCGGTGCATAAATTTCTGCTAGGGCAGTCCTTTCTGATATACAAAATCTTGAAAAGAAAAGGTAGCTAGACACGATGGAGTGAAGATTAAGTCAAGGAGGTTAAGGCTCAGGGTCACAGAATTTGTTTTAAGGGAGATGAGTCTTATGAACTGCAGGAGATCTCCGTAGAAAGCATAAACACCACTATAATGTATGGAAAAAATGCAACAAAAGAACCCCCATTTGTTGCATCAATCCCCACCCCAAACTTACCCCTAAACCAAAAAAACATAGAATTGACCTTACTTTTTAAAATGAGACCCTGTTGACAAAGTTGAGCATAATTGTATCTTTAGCATTAAAATGAGCTTATCAATTGTATCAAAAAAGCATCGTGTAATTACCTTTACAAAAGACCTTCCGCTCTACTTCACAAAATCAGAAATTGCTGAAATCCTTTCAAATCTTTGATAACAACAAAAGCTAAGAAATTACCTTTTGGTCCTTCTTCTTTGGCAAACAGAAGCAAGAATCTGTAATCTCTTGAGCGTAAATATTTTGGATATTGATTTTTTCAATACCACAGTAAAACATCAAACTATAAAAAGAAAAGTTAGAACTGAAAGAGTTATTTTAGTTAAACCTAAAACGCTTGGTCTCTTTGGTTTGTATATCAATCAGTTTGGACTGCAAAAAAGATAATAAGATTTTTAACTTCTCAAGAGAACAAGCCCTTAGAATTGTTAAAAAAGCTGTGCTAAAGTTCTTTCCACACGGCATAAAAAGAGCTCACACTCACGTTCTTAGAAATTCCTTTGCAGTTTATTATTTCTCTCAGAGAGTTGCTGTAACGGTTGTCCGTTTCCGGCTTGGCATAAAAACGTACTTCAACCTTAGTATATACTCAAGCTTTAACTCAGTACGTGAGTTTTAATTACTTTTAAAAACATTTTTATTAATCGTGAAAACTAAGTTTTAATGGAAGGGAAATAATGAATCAAATTTTTGTCTGTTATAATTCAGATCGATGGTATATTGACATTCTGGATATTTATCACACCCTAAAAATGGTCCTTTACGACCCATACGATACCGCATAAAACCTTCTTTACAATGTGGGCACTTTAGTTTTAATTTTTTTACTGCATCTTCAATTATTTTAGGCGGTATATTCACTTTTCCTTGACAACGAGTTTGGCTGTGTCGTTCACAGCCCAAAAAGATTCCGTACTTACCACAACGCAACACAACCGGAGCTTCGCATTTTGGGCATAAGGGATTTTGCATCAAGGTTATAATTTCTTTCTGTAAGCTCTCCCAAATGCTGTGTGTTTTGTTCTGCTTTTCTTCCGTACCTATAATAGCATCAACGCCGAAGAACTGGTAAAGTTGTGTGATAACTTCCTTAGCCCTGATCGAAAGCATGAATTCAGACGTTTCGCTATGTGAGAGAATATTGAGACTTCCAAGCCAACAAACTTTATCATCAATGAAAGCGACTTTTTCGTGAAGTTTCTCGTGATAGATTAATTTTACACCTATTTCTTTCAAGTATTTATGTAAATCTACAAGTTCGGTGTCTTTTTTCTTTTCTGTTGCTGGCCTGGTTGTAACATACAAAGCTACGCCTTTATCAATAAGAAAACGGAATATGTCCACCAAATTGGCCACTCGCTTTTGTGCAAGAAAGGGACTAAAAATGATTACTTTCTTCTCTGCTTGGACAAGGTCCTTTAAAAATTGTTCATAAAATTGGCCTTCCTTCCATATTTCCCAATGTTTAGGTTCAGATATTTGTTGAACGTATGGGTGTCTGATCAAGATCGACTCGTTAAAGTAAGAAGGAAGGATATCTCGAGAATCAACAATTTTCCCGTTTTGATAGACAAAGTTAAGAACGTAAAGTAAGGCATCGTCCTTATTCATCCTTTGTAAAAAAAATGAATAATTAGCGACCAAGATGAGCTTTCCTCTGGCTCTAGTAACTGCAACATTAATAAGTTTACTAGCTTCAGATGCTGTTTGTCCGTTTCCTGGAAATGAACCGCAGAGAAGCCTTCCAGGATTTCGCAACGGCGGCCCATCTACAGCATCAAAAATTATTATGTCTTCTTCTCCTCCTTGAAACCTATGCACAGTAGCTACCCGTACATTCTCAGTTGATCCTGTATTTTTTAGTATTGTAGCAATCAATTTTGCTTGCGCTGCATAAGGAGTAATAATTCCTACTCTTTTAATACCTGCTTCAACCGCCCATTGAGCAATTCTACAACATAAAACAGCTTGATATACGTTAAAATGTGATTGTGACCCCCAAGGTCTAGAACACCAGGGATTAATTTGTGAGGTATCACAAAAAATCAACGAAAAATTAGAAAAAGGTTCTTTTGCAACTATTTCTGAAGTTTTAGTAAGTGTTTCTTCGCTGGTTTGAAGTTCACCACCATACATCTTGGCATTAATAATTTCAACAATAGCAGGGTGCATCCGGTGTTGCATAGTGAGCTTTACAAGCCGTTCATCTGTTAATCCTGATTCATATCTATCTACGATACCAGCTTGCTCAAAAATATCTCTTTTTAACCATTTTTTCACCGTATCAGTATCAGCAATAGCAATCGGAGGGAGCTGTCTAAAATCTCCTGCAACTATAATACTTTCTGTTATTAGCCCTGATGTAAAGAAAATAGCAGGGAGAGGTGCCATACTGGCTTCGTCTAAAACCATCACAGCATAGTTACGTTTGTAAAGAAGAGGATCGAGTGCAAGCTTTGATAATGTTGCTCCCACTACAAGACTGTTGTCTAAAATTTCACGAGGCAAGTTTTCTATCTTTGCTTGGATAATGCTTATTTTCTGTTTTATTTCCTGTAATTTAGTCTCCAGTGCTTTAAATTTTGCTTGAGCTTCCTCGCAATTTTCTACTTTAGTTTCTCTAATAAGTTGTTCAATTTTTTTCTTAAGTTCTTCAATCTCTTTTTGAAGAGAAGATTTCCTTTTTACAAGTTCATTAACATGTGCTACAAATTCATCCTTTTTTATAATAAGCTCTTGTTCTCTCTTTTGTTCTTTAATTATTTTTTGTTCTATTTGTTTTGGATTAAGCTCTGTAAAAAAACGAATTAAGAAAAATGTATTTTTAGCCTTTTCTAACTGTTTTTCTAAATGTTTTAAATTTTCCTTAACATCACGTAATTGTCTTTCCAATTCTAAAATCGATTTTTCAACTTCTTCAATATCGTTTTGCAAAGATGTTTCTTGTTCCATTATCTGAGTAAGTTCATCACATAACCTAATAAGTTCTTTAAACAAACGATATGACTGTTTTAAATTTTCAATTTCCGTCTCAAGAGCTTCTTTTTCTTTAATAAGCTGCTCTCTCTTTTGAGCTAAATGCTCTTCAAAGGTTATTTTCTTAAAAACAGCATCATTTCGGGCTGGTATTCCATAACGAATTATTTTACCAGCTTCTATCAACTCCTTATTAGGGAGGATTTCTACGAGCTTCAATAGTGCTTCATCTATTGCTGCATTGGTATGTGCTGTCAAAAGCACCGCTTTGTTCATTTCAACAATTTTTTCTATTATTGCAGCGATAGTTCTTGTTTTACCAGTTCCAGGTGGACCCCAAATGAATGTTATTTCTTGTGAAAGAGCTATTGAAAGAGCATCTTTTTGTCTCGGATTTAAATTTATTTTTGTTTCGTTAAAATTCTGGTTTGCTATTGCCTTTAATAGCTTTGGTTTTAGAAAACCAAAGAGTTTTAAGGCATTTTGAACATTGAATCCTTGTGATTTATTTTGGCTAACTTCTTCAAGCCTTGTTTTTAATTGTTCAAGAAGAAACCAAGGTGCTATTTGAATGATTGCTTGAGAAATAAATGGCCCAAAGTTCTTATTTAATGCCAATAAAATTTTATTAGGATCAACAGAAACGATATGAGCCGTGATAGTTTCAGGTCCAATAATAACTTGACATGGTGTATCTTCAGGTATTGTTCGTTCTAGCTCCACATTGAACCGATATAAGAACTTTTCAGAAAGATGATCTACAAGGTTACCATTTTCTACAAAAATTTTTTGTCCACCTTGCCCTTTTTTTAAAGCTTCTATTTCATCATCTAAGGCTTCTTGAAATTTAGCGATCAGTTTATTAATATCTGAGGGGCCCTGCGTTGCTCGCCATCCGATATACTTGGACATTACCTCATCTCCTCATTCACCTATTTAGGACAAGTTTTATCTTGTTCCAATTTTGTTTTTTTGTTATATAAAGCCCAGAACTCGTAATCTCTTTAATAGTATAATTTCTTATTCATCTCCCTCAAGGTCATAGTGTCCTCTTTATTGTGTAAAAAATTCTCCAGGAAGAGCATGGTAGTTCCCCGATTCAATCTCCTTAAACCCCATCAACTTCCTTACCTTTAACCTCTCATTCAGCTCTTTCAAGGTCAAATATATTAATCTCTCAGCTGATCCTTTTATCAAAAAGCTTGTTATTCGGCATTTTCTTGAAGAGTTTCTTAACATCTGATGAAAATTGAAAGAACCATCTTCCTTGAAAATCAACCTAATAACAAAGTCAATATTTCCATCATAGAGTAAAAACACTATTTACCGGGATTACAAGATGAATAAAATTGACCCTGCCATTCTATTAAACTCTGGTTAAGCAATATTTAACCAAATATACTTCAGGCTTTTACTTTTGAGATTACAGGGGATTGGAGAAAGTGCTTTTTTACAATCCTTGCCCTTTCAAAATGGTTTACGATGGGCTGAGGATAGGGAAGTTTGTACCCCAAGGGGTCATGAAGCATATAAGAGGGTAAATCCTTTAACTCAGGAAGGTATTTCTTTATATATCTTGCTTCAGGGTCAAATTTTTTAGCCTGAAGAATTGGGTTGAACATCCTAAAAGGCTTTGGGTCTGCTCCCACAGAAGCTACCCATTGCCAATTTCCTGTATTCACTACCTCATCGTAATCGATGAGATTTTCTCTGAAGAAGGCTTCACCAAGCCTCCAATCGATAAACAAGTCTTTAGTTAAGAAAGAGGCAACGATCATCCTTGCCCGATTGTGCATGAACCCCTCTGATAATAACTGCCTAATTCCAGCATCGACGATGGGATATCCGGTTCTTCCCTCTACAAGGGCTTTAAAAAGCTTTTCATTATTTTCCCAAGGAATGTTCCTTCGCTTTTCCTGAAATTCGCATTCCTTAAGTTGAGGGAAATAGTGCTTTATATGATACCAAAATTCTCTCCAAGCTAATTCTTTAATAAATTGGCAGTCTTCTCCGGCAACCTCCTTAGCCTTCTTAAATGTTGTTCGTAGGGAGATGACCCCAAATCTTATGTAGGGCGAAAGCTTTGATGTGCCGTCAAGGTCAAGCCTGTTTCTTGTTTCATCATATCTTTTAAGATCAAACTCGTTCAATCTTTGAAAACCAAAATCTAAGGGAAAATATCTGTTTTCTTCATACTCTATATTCTGCAAGAGTTTATCCAGTGTGCTAAAAGGCAGTTCTGGAACTTTGACCTTAGTAGGAATTGGTTTGCACTCAAGCATTAAATTTTTTAGCCAATCCTTTAAAAAGTGGCTATAAACTCTCTTGAAGGGTACCTTGGTTATGTCGCAAAGAAAGTCTCCTAAGTAAACATGGAAGTCAATGCCATAAGAAAGACAGATTGATTTTACCTCCTTTTCAATTCCCTCACCTGTGAAGGAAAAGGCTTTATTGGTAAAGACTCCCTGAGCTTGAGAGGTCTTAACTATCTCTGGAAAGACCTCTCTTGGCTCCCCAACGAAGACATATAGCTTACCTCCAAGATCCCTTAAATCTTTGTCAAGCTTTTTTAAGGCTGATACAATAAATCCAAGCCTGTCTTTTCTTTTGCCAAATTTTTCAAGCAAGCTTGGAATAAAAATAAAGATAGGGATAATCTCCTCTGCAAGGATTGAAGCTTCATAAAGAGCCTCATTATCATCAATCCTCAGATCCCTTTTAAACCAAACAACAACCCTTTTATACTTTTTCTTTTTATTCATTAAGCCAGCTAAAGTCGAGCTGAAATATTGGTTCTGGATAGGGTTTTGCAAAGAGGAATCCTTGCATTAATTTTACGCCAAGTTTGTAAAGGGTTTTGGCTTCTTCTCTTCTTTCTATTCCCTCAGCAATTATTTCAATTCCATGGGAGCTTAGCGCCTGGATAAGTGCTTTTACTAAATCCAGCTTTATAGGGTTTTGGTCTATTCCTTCGATCAATTCTCTGCTAATTTTGACAAAATTTGGTTGCAATCTTATTAAGGCTTCAAGGGAGCTATAACCTGTGCCAACATCATCTAAAGCGGTTTTGAACCCGTTCCCTCTGTAGTATTCAAGAATTTTGTTGAGATGTTCAAAATCCTTTACCTTTTCAGTTTCTACCACCTCAAAGACTAAATTTTCAGGGTTCCACTCTAATTGAAAAGCCCATTTTATAGTGCTTTGCAGACAAAAAACAGGATCATAAATTACAGTGGGTAAAAAGTTAATGAAGACCTTCTGCTCTTTTAGACCCTTAACAGCGGCGGTTTTTATGGAAACCTCTCTACAACTCCGGTCAAGATAAAAAAGCGTGTCAGTTGCTCGAGCAGCTTCAAAAAGATAGTATGGACTTAAAATTTCTCCGTTTTTCTTAACACCCCTTATCAAGCATTCAAAACCATAAACCTCTTTTCTTACCAGGTTAACAATAGGATGGAAGTATACGGTTAGTCTATTTGTCTCTAAAATCTCAAGGCATTCGGTATACCTTAAAATAGCTAAATAAACGCTCAAGGGTTTTAATCGAGGAATAACTGAAAGTAAATTCTCTCCCTTTGTAAGAAATCCGACCTTCAAATCTTCTTTTTCAGCTTCACTTAAAGGTTGACTGGCAAGGGTTGATATTAACTCTTCCATATTTACCTCTGGAATTAGTATCTGCCCTTGGAGTAGGTTATACGAGAAGTTGCTTTCAGAAAGAAGCTTTGCCACTTTTTGTATCAGGAAATCTATAGAGGAAAAAATAACCACATCAACTTTCTCTCCCGGAAATTTTGGCAAAACTTCACACCTTGAACAGGGTTTTTTAGGCATAAATCACCTCCATTGCTAAATTTTTTAATATTTTTAAAATTTCTCGAAATTTTTTAGCCCTGAGCTTGCTTGTTATGATGGCTTTTCCTATCTCCCTAAAGGTAATTTTTATCCTTCCATCGGGAAGCGAAGTTATATTTTCAATCTTTTCTAAGTTTACAAGATAGGACTTATGCACTCTTAAGAATCCGTAGGGTCTCAGTGCTTCCTCTAAGTAGCCTATACTCTTTGGGAAGTGAAAGCTTCCCTCCTTTTTTACGCATTGGCTGTGTTTTAGCTGTGCTTCAAAGTAATAAATTTCGTTCAAAGTTGTGGGGACAAGCTTTTCTTCTTTATCAAAAATAAAGATGCGAGGTTTTTCTCCTTTGAATTTTCTTATTCTGTTTAATACCTTTACTACATCATCGTAAAAGAAGGGTTTTATTAAGTAGCCAATAGCTCCAACTTCAAAGGCTGGTAAAGTATACTCATCGTAAGCGGTTTGAAAAACTATGAATACATCATCTCTTTGTCCTACGACCTCTTGTGCAAGCTTAAGACCATCTTCCCCGGGCATACGCACATCAAGAAAAACCGCATCTATATCTGGATTGTTTTCTAATACTCTCTTTGCTTCATAATCGTTCTCAGCTGTTAATGTTTCTTGCAGACCAGCCTCTCTAAGGAAGCGTTCAAGCCTTCTCAAAGCTAAAGGTTCATCATCTACTATTGGAACTTTCATAGGTTAAATCCGTATCTTTTATGAATAGTAGCGGTAGTTTAATCATAAAACAGGGTGGATTTTTGCTTTTAAGCATAAGGCTACCCCCTTGAGGTTCAAGCTTTTTTGCAAGTAAAGACGATCCAATCCCTGGTTGGAAATAAGATATAGGCTTTCCTTTGTTCTTCACGAATAGGATGATACTCTGTCCATTCCTTTCAGCACTTATAGAAATCTCAAAGGGGTTGCTTTTAATCCTCGGGTAGTCCATGTAGAATTGCATTTTCAACGAGAGGCTGAAGGATGAGAGCGGGAACAGGCTCGTTCTTTAAATTCTCATCCACGTCTGTCGTTAAAATAATATCCCTTCCTTTACGAATTTTCTCAATGAAAACATAAGAATTGACCATGCTGATTTCCTCTGAAAGAGGAACCACTTTAGGAGAGGTTAGAGCTTTTCTTAGGTAGTTCACTAAATGTTTCACATAGGATTCTAGCAACCCTTTATCTACATTCATTAGCTCAAGCAGGGTATGAAGGGAGTTTGAAAGAAAATGAGCATCAAGCATCCTTAAAGTTAGTTTATAGTTTGCTTCAAGAGTTATCCTTTCAATGGCTTCTTTACGATTACGCATCCTTACAAATTGATGGACCATCAATCCCGTTAAGTAGGTTAAAATTACCGTGAAAACTGAAGCAATTAAAAGTTTTTCTTTCTCCATAAGGAAAGCAGGGACCTTAACTTTAAAAAGCAGGAACGTCTCAAAGGCTAAAAGGAAACCAAAGAGACCAACCACAAAAGATAGTATCCCCCAAACAACCCACCATAAGAAAACTTTCTTAATCTTTGGTAGGACATATTGATTGTTGAAATAAATTACTACATACGATAACAACCCAATGTAAATTCCAAGTAAGGATCCATGAAGTAAACCTCTTGAAAATCCCTCCCCCAGCAGAAAATATAAAAGCCCCAAAAGCACACCTCCATAAAGTAGCCCGATGACAAGTAATAACATCCCATCGGTTGTTTTAATCTTTAGGTCCACAAAGGGTTCAACAAATTCTAAGCTTCTTGCTTCAACTTTTACCATCCTCACCCCTTAGTCCTTTACTTTTCTATTTAAGCCGTAGTAGAGGTTCAAACAGCCAAGGGCTATCCCCATAAATCCCTGTCCGGCAAAGGCATGGTCACAGGCAAGATACATTCCACTAAAAGGAGTAAGATTGTTAGGTATACTCCAAAAGGGGGATGTCTACACTTGTCGAAAAACCACCAAGGCTAACCCTATTTACATAATGTTTAAAAGTGTAAGGTGTTGCTGAAAAAACTTCGATAAGGTCGCTTTCGTTAATTTCAAATCTTTCTGATATTACTTTTACAATTTTTCTTTCAAGCTCAGCTTTTAGCTTTTTAACCCCTTCCTCATCAAGATTTATCCAAAGCTTAATAGGTGTATGCGTAGAGACGGTAAATGTTGCGAATTCTCCATTTTCCTGCTCAAGGACCGATAAATATAAATAACCTGAAGTCCCTTCAAGCTCATTCCTATTTCCAATTATCAAATGGTGCTTTGCTGTAAAATTTGCCAAAGCCTTCTTCTTAATCTTACCGTATACCACAAAGGCAGAGTAGGGACTAATTTTAGAGGTAAACTTACTAAAGTATCTGCATAATTGACTCTCACTATCAAAAACTGAAAGATTCTCTAAGAAAGGAAAAGATATTACGACCTTTTTCGAAAATATCTTTTCATCTCCAACATGTATTAGGTATCCCTCTCCCAGCCTTTCAATCTTTTTAGCAGGGCGGTTAAAATTCACAGTCAGTCCTTTTGCTAAAGTTTCGAGAAGTCCTCCTAAGCCTATCTTTGAGTAAGCAATTCCCGTATAGTTGTAACCTATTCCTAAGGTTAAGGCAAGGGCATTTGCCTTCTCAAGCTCTACCTGTCCAACGATGAAGGTTTGAGCTCTAAAGCATTCTAACAACTCGTTAGGCACCTTTTTGTAAAAAGCACTTAGAAGTGATAGAGCTTTATTATTTGTCAAACTAAGGTAGGGCAGGAACCTTAAGTTTTGGATTTTAAAGAGAGGTTTAAGAGGCGAGATTGTCCCCCCGTTTAGACTAAATTCGAAGGGTGTTGTAAGCAAAGTTTTTGTTGTTCTTTCAACAAAGGAAAAGAAGTTCCTTTGCCCCTCTACGGGAAAAGCTTGTGAGAATTCTTTCCAAGTCCTCTCTATGTCTGCAAATATTCTTACTCTCTGTCCATCTTCGAAGCTAACCTCACATACTATGTCTAAGAGTTCATAGCTCCCCCTAACTCTATCCTGAAGATGTAGTAATGAGAGAAACCTCTCTAATGGGTAGTTGGTTTTAAGACCCGGGATGGTTGTTGCTCCGACATTGTATATTGCTTCATTTCTTCGAAAGGATGCGGCACAACCTCCAATTTTATCTCCTGCTTCAAGCAAAAAAACTTCATATCCAAGGTGTTTAAAAGCCAAAGCCCCGAAGATGCCTCCTATTCCAGCACCAATGACCACAACCTCCATTCTTTAACTTCTCCTACGAAAGTCTTTCTCCGTAAACCACATATAGAGGGTCTGACAGGTTGCAAGCTATGTTCCACTTGTCGTCGATCGGACGGGGATATCCCCTTAAGGAGTAAGTTTTAAAATTCCCTAAACCCTCAGTTCTTGCCAAAATCTCAAGCACAAACCCCATCCTCTCAAATTCATGCATGTCTATCCAACCCTCTATAACTTTGGGTGGAAAGTATCTGTTTGAAAAGGAGAAGAAGAATTTTCCAGCCTGCTTTAGTACTCTTCTAACCTCTTTTAGTAGTTCAAGAGGTTTAGTAACATATTCGATTGAGAGGTCACAGACAACCGCATCAAAAAATTCATCCTCAAAAGGAAGCGAAGGGTCTGCATTTAAATCTTTAACGACTCTCTCGTTAAGCCTTAAGTTTTCTCTGAGCTCTATCTCATTAATTCCAAGACCCCAGACCTCGTGCTCACCATTTGGCAAATGAGACTCATAGGAGCTCATTAGGTCAAGGGTTCTGCCGGATTTAGGCAGGTTTTGCGAATAAAATCTAACAAGGTTCTCATGGCAGGTTCTGTCGATGTGTCCTATTAAACGGGGTTCAGCATAGAAGATGGCATCAGGGGACTCATCCTCTCGCAGGAATGTTTCCTTCTCATCTAAACCAAAATCAGTTGGTTCATCATCATACCGACCCTGCATCCCAGGTCCAAAAAGAAAGGTTTCCATATGATCTTTACACCTTCCACCGAGCTCCGAGGTTTTTTCAAATATGTTTAAAATTTTTGCCTCAAGCTTTAAATCGTAGTAAGAGAGGGGATGGTTTGCATCAAGAATGAAGTCTTCATTATCTTTTATCGCTAAAATCTTTCCTGGATATGGATTTCCTGCATAAATCCCAGGAATACCATGGAAATACCCAAGAGGATAAAACCTTCCCTTTCTTAACTTAATCTTTTTTAGTTTATCCGGCAGGCTAAATTGCCAAGCCTTACACTCAAAGACCTTTTCCTTAATGAAAGGTATGCGATAATTAATTTTAATACTTTCTCCAACTGCTCCATCCTTAATAAGACCAAGTATTTCCTGAGGAAAGAGGTCGCACTCCCTCCAGACATTTACCTTACAAAAATACTCATCAGAATGTTTAGCAAGTTTCGACTCCCACTCAATCCTTAAAATCAACTCAACCCCTCTCTTAATGTAATCTTTCATTGTTACACCTCCTGCAAATTTTATGGTCTGCTTACTACTTCATGATATATTCAAATTTAGAAATTTAGTTCCCATTTTTGGCTGATTATTCTTTGTGGAACTTCAAAATAAAGAATGGGGGCTCAAAACCTCCTTCTGAACCGACCTTTAGGGGTTAAACCTTTTTTAGTTTTCTCTTTAAGAAGAAAGGGGTCTCCCCTTTGCTTCAGAAAAGCCTGTAGATACAATTATGTTTTAAAAGCATTGGAAGATCCTACGGCTGTAATTTTAAAAAAAAACCGCGCGGGTCAGTAGAAGACCTAGCGTGTATCTTAACCTTTGCGGTAGCATTGTCCTTCCTGATGGATAATAAGCTGAGAAAGAATAGTTAATACCGCAGGCATGGCAGTATTGCCTGTAAGCTGAGGCGGTTAATCAGAATATGAAAATAAAACGTGGAGGTAAGGTCTAAAGACTTTGGGGTGAGTGGAAAAAGTTCTTGCGGCGGAGGAGGAGGGATTCGAACCCCCGGTGCGGGTTATAGCCCGCACAGCCGATTTCGAGTCGGCCCCCTTCGTCCACTCGGGCACTCCTCCTGTGATATCTTATTCTAACAACCTTCTACCTTTTTCTTTGGCTGAGCTGGCTGAGCTTTTTCAGCTGGGGTTGCTGGCTTTGCTGGTTGGGCTGGGGTAGCAGGTTTTGCAGGCTCGGAAGGCTTAGCTTTTTCAGCTGGCTTTGCTTTCTCTGCATGAGTGGCGTTTGCTTCCTTTTTAGTTTGCTTAGTCTTTTTTGTCGGTTGAGCTGGCTTTGTTTTTTCGGCTGATTTTGCGGATGTAGTTTGTTTTGCACGCTCTGCCTTCGCTTTTGCTAACGACAAAGCCTTCTTTATATCTTCGTCAGCCAGGCTTTTGTGAATTGCTTTTTTAGCAGATTTATTCCTGAGAAAATCAAGGAGCTCATTTTCATCCTTTGCACCTGAGCTTTTAATTTTTGAAGCAAGGTCAGCCTCTGTCTTGTGACATTTCATGCAGGGAAGTGCCATCCCCAAGCTCGGCCAAAGCAACCCTAAGGCACCTAACATGGCTAAAATCTTACTCCCTTTCATATCCTCCCACCTTTACTTGATTTTTTAAAAAATATAATCCAAAAATCATGTTCTTGAAGTTATAGCTTAAGAATCCTTACTCTGATCGAAAGTCTAAATTATCTTTTAGCTTTGAAAAATTCCTTTAAAAGCAACTCTGCTTCTTCTTTAAAAAGCCCGTAACGAACCTTGACCCTATGGTTTAGCCGAGGATCATTTGGGATCTGATATAGACTTACGCAGGCTCCGGTTTTTGGGTCAAGAGTGGCAAAGATTAGCTCAGCAATTCTTGCTAAGACCATGGCATAAGCACACATCGCACAGGGCTCAAGAGTTACATAAAGCTTGCATCCAAGCAAACGATAATTCCCAAGCCTTTTAGCACCTTCTCTTAAGACCAAGATTTCCGGATGAGCTGTAGGGTCGCAAAGGCTGATAATTCTATTGTGGTCCTTAGCTAAAACCTCCCCCTCGCTTGAGACTAAGACTGCCCCAACTGGCACCTCATCCTCTTCAAAGGCTTTTCTTGCCTCATCCAAAGCAAGGGACATAAAGTATTCGTCCTCTTTAGTAAAGGTAAAGAGTTCTACCATATTCTAAGAATTATAGAAACTAACAGAAAAGAAGCAAAAGGTATAAGAGAAAGGAGTTCAAGATAAACAACTTGACCAAGCTTTCTTTTGAGAAGGGTCTGATAGAGTAAAAGACAGGAAAGAGTTGGAGTGAGAAATAAAAGATTAGCAAGGCTAAAATAGGATAAACCAAAGGGAAGAATTAAAAGCCCAATCAATATAATCTTTAAAAGTTTTTTTATTCGTCTTTCATGAAAATCAAAAAAGGCTAAAAGAAAACTTCTTGGTAAAAAGCCATCAGTTTGCAGATAAACCATTTCTAAGTAAAATTTAACAAATAGTAAGATTAAAAGGGCATAGGAGGATAGAAGGAGAAACTGGTCGTCCCACAAGGGGTAAAGATAAAGGAGAAGAGCGATGAAAAAAAGGATATCTATGCCCCCTTGGAGAGGGCTTTGCTTAAAGAGAAAAGAAAGAAGAGTAAAAATAATCACTAAGCTTAAAATCCTTGGTTTATAAAGAAGCCCAAAGATGATGCTTAGAACAAAGGGCCCTGCTAAGCAAAGCCAAAAATAGCGTGAAAGGTAGAAATTAGCCCTTTCTGGATAGAAAAAGGGGAAGGCATCTCGATTTATAAAGTTTACCAAAAAAATAAGAGCCGTTGAAAAGAAAAGAGAAAACAGCAAAAAAGTAATTTCAGAAAAGCTAAATGGTATGCCTTTTATTAGCAGGAGGGCTAAAAGAAGTATCGGAATAAAAAGTCCTGAGTATGCTTGCGAGATTGCTAAGCTTCTTAAAAGGGCGTAGGTTTTAGAAGTATGCCTTTTTAAAAGGTCAACCACTGAGTTTATCAGCCAGTTTGGGGTTGAGGCACCGGCTGTTATCCCAAGACTACCAACCTTTTTTATCTCTTCAAGCGGGAGCTCTTCTGGTCTTTCTACGAAGTAGACTTTTTTCCCCTGGGATTCTGCAATCTGGGCGAGGCGTTTAGTGTTTGCTGAAAACTTTCCTCCTACGACCACGATGGCTTCGCAGGTCTCGCAAAGCTTTCTTACTCCAGCCTGCCTTACCTCGGTTGCGTTGCATATGGTGTTTATGATTTCAACATCTTTGAACCTGCTTTTTATTTCCTCGGCTAACAACTCAAAGACCTCTTCATCCTGAGTGGTTTGAGAAAGGACTACAAAGGGGGTTCCTTGCGGAAGAGCCTCTAAATCCCGTAGAGAGGAGACAACATAGCCCTTTCCCTGGCAGTAGCCAAGGATGCCCTTTACCTCAGCGTGGTCCTTGTCTCCAATGATGATAACCGATTTTCCCTCTTTCACTGCACGGTCAGCCAAGGCTTGCACTTTAAGAACTCGAGGGCAAGTTCCGTCAAGGAGTTTAAACTTATCTTCAAGCACTTTCTTTTCTTGAGGGGGTATTCCATGGGCTCGTATAACGCATACTCCACCAGCCTGTACTTCCTCTGGGGTTTTGATAACTTGGACTCCCAGCTTTAATAGGAGCTCAAGGGTTTGCGGATTGTGGATGAGCGGACCATAGGTGTAGATGGGCGATAGCCCTTGATTTACCGCTCTAAGGACTAAGTTGACCGCCCTCCTTACACCCATGCAAAAGCCAGCCTTCTCCGCAATTTTTATCCTCATAGCCTTTGGCTCACCCTCCTTGCAATCTCCTCAAGCAAACCCTCTTCAGCAAAGCTAAAGTAGCCAGAATCTCCTATTATCAAATGGTCTACAAGTTTAATATGAAGGAGCTTTCCGGCAAGGTAAAGGAGTTCTGTCAAGCGTATGTCTTCCTGAGAAGGCTTTAGGCTCCCTGAAGGGTGGTTGTGGGCAACGATGATCGAGCTTGCTGATAGCTTGATCGCCTGAGAAAAAACTTCCCTTGGATAGACAACGGCCTCGGTGATGGTTCCTTCAAAGAGCTCATCAACATGTAAGACCTCGGATAACGCAGAGAGGTAGACTACGACGAAGGTTTCCCGCTTTCTTGCTTTGAGCTCAAACCAAAGGTAATCATAGACCTCCTTTGGGGAACGAAGATAGACAGCCTTTTTTGCCCGTGTGCGAAGATAACGCCTTGCAACCTCCCTTGCCACTTTAAGGGGAAGAATGGCAGAGGGTCCAAGCCCTGAGATTTTAAGAAGCTCCGTAGGTTCAGCATCAAGGACATTGCTTAGGTCATTTTTAAAACAAGCTAAGAGCTCCCTTGCTATCTTTCTGGTATCCTTTCTTTGGATGCCAAAGAAGAGAAGAAGCTCAAGTAGGTCTTCGTCGGTAAAGGCTTCTGGTCCCTCGCGGAAAAAGCGCTCCTTAACCCTTGCCCGATGACCCGTGGCTTTCTTCTCAAAGTCCTCAAGCCTTTTTAACTTGGCTTTAAGCTTTTTATCTATGCTCTCGCTCATAGGGGTTAGAGGGAAAACTTAGCCTTCACATTGCCTTTTAAGCGAAACTCCCCGGTTGTAAGGTTGTAGTAAAGATCGCTTCCTTCAACGATTATACCCTCTTTTTTTATGAAGACGCGCCCCGGAGCCCTCAACACCCCATCCTTTACGCTGTAGAAAAGCTCTTCGGTGTAAACATCCCCGTGCTTATCGGTTTTTAGTTCTACGGCACCTTGAAAGTGAAAGAGTTCTTTTTTCTTGTCGTAGAAGCCGAGCTTTGCCTTGATGTTTATCCCTTTCTTTGGGCTTACAAGCTCTAAATTTTTGGCTGAGAAGCTCTCATCAGGCTGTTTCTCAAAATAGTTTGCCTTAAGTTGTAGGGCAAGCGAACTTCCCTCAAACCTACAGTAGGTAAAATCTTGAATTTTAACCGACTTTATTTGGGAAAAAGCTGAAGTAGCTAGAAAAATTAATAGGAGTAGCGAGAAAAAAGCTCTTCCCATTTTCCTTTTGCCCTTATGATAAGTTCGCAAACTTCCCTCACTGCTCCCTTCCCGCCTTCCCTTGTTGTGATGTAGTGAGCATAATCCTTAACAGGAGGCCAGGCATTCGGAACGCTTATCGCTAAGCCTGCTTTTTTAAGGAGCGGGATATCTACCCAATCATCGCCCATGTAAGCTACGCTTTCAAAGGTTAGTCCCTTTTGCTTTAGAATACTTTCCACCGCGGAGAGTTTATCGAGCTTTCCTTGAATGATGAGCTCTATTCCAAGCTCCCTTCCTCGGTGCTCTACCACCTTGGAATTCCTTGAAGAAACAATGCCTACCTCAACCCCAATTTTTTGAAGAAGCTTAATCCCCATTCCGTCAAGAGCGGAGAAAACTTTTATCTCTTCTCCGGAGGAGGTAAGGATAATGCCTCCGTCGGTCAAAATTCCATCCACATCAAGAAGGAGGAGCTCAACTATTTTTGCTCGAGAGAGGACCTCAGGAGGAAAATCCATGCCTTTGAGCAACCGCTAAGAGGTCGGCAATCTGGGAAAAAAGCTCTGGAAGGTCCTTTAGAGGTAAAGAGTTTGGTCCATCGCAAAGAGCTTTATCCGGCTCAGGATGCACCTCAAAAAATAGCCCGCTAACACACACAGCAACAGCAGCCCTTGCTAAGGGAGCTACAAACTGCCTTTCTCCACCCGACCTTCCCTCCCCACCACCAGGAAGTTGCACGCTGTGGGTTGCATCAAAGATAACTCGGTCTGCGTATTCCTTCATGATGAGAAGAGAACGAAAATCTACGACCAGATTTCGATAACCAAAGGTTGCCCCTCGCTCGGTTAGCCAAACCTCTTTTGGGGTGCTTATTCGAGCCTTTTCTACCGCATACCTCATGTCCCAAGGAGCTATAAACTGCCCCTTCTTGATGTTTAAAATCCTCCCTGTTTTTCCAGAGGCTACGAGTAAGTCCGTCTGCCGACAAAGAAAGGCTGGTATTTGAATGACATCCGCTACTTGGGAGACGGGCTCAACCTGCCAGGTCTCATGAACATCGGTAGTAACAGGAACACCAACCTTGCTTTTTACCTCAGAAAGCATATCAAGCCCCTTTTCTAAACCTGGTCCCCGAAAAGAATAAAGGCTTGTGCGGTTTGCCTTGTCAAAAGAAGCCTTAAAGATGTAGGAAAAGCCATGTTTTTGGCAAAGTTCCTTCACAAAGGAGGCAATGGTTAGGGCTGTGTCAAGGTCCTCAAGAACGCAGGGACCGGCTATGATTAAAAACTCTTTCATACAAGAGAGAATTTTAATAGATGGAAGAAAAGTTTACAAGCCCCTACAGCCTACCACCCCGAGCGTAGCGAGGCATCCTTCATATTGTTCGAGATACTTCCCAAGGAAGCCCTCTCCCTTTGGTCGGAAGACAATTTCGAGCGAAGCGAGAAATCTCCTTTTTAACGAAAAAAAAGGAAGTTCCTCGGCTTACACCTAGCAAGGATATGGAGGGGAGCCCTCGGCTTGGGCTCGGGCTAACATAGATGAAGTTCGGGGTGTGACATTCCAAATTAGCAATAATATGTTACATGGTCAACATTAATCACGGGTTGAGGATTGAAAAGTTTGACCTTTAACCAAAAGTAATTTCTAAATACGGAGGGTTGATCTTTGCTGACCTTACCTCTTTGTGGATTAAGACCCTTGGAAGGAAGAAATGCTTTTTAAAATTGCCGATCCTTATGGTTAGCTCCTCCCCAAAATGAAAGACTTCAAGCTTTTCCTCTGGCACCTCACGTAGATGAAGCTTTAGCACAAAGTCTCCATCTCGTTCAAAGACTTCAAAGGGTTTGTCCTGATAGAAAACCTCGCTCGGGCCTCTATCTCCGTAGACAAGCATTCCAAGTTCTTTAAGCTTTTCCAGACCAAGGACCTCATTTTTAAGATAGGGCACTTCAAATATAGAGGTAGGGTAGAAATTTTGATAGATCTCCTCTAAGTATTTTTGCTGGATGCTTGCTAAAAAGTTTTCCTTTTCAGCTACCCTGTTCACCAAGATAGCGTCCACGGGAAAACCAAAAAGATGGAGGTAGGTGTAAGCCTTCTCAGTTTCCCTGAGCACCATCTTTTCAGGGTTGGTTACAATCCTTACGGAGGCAACTTTGGGGTTTTGCAAAAGATAGTAGAGGTTGTAGACCTGTCTAAAAAGGTCTTCGAGGGCGTCGTAGGTTTCTTCTTCGGGCAAGGGCATGTCTGTTGCTACTTTAGCCACAGGGCGGATAAACTTCGTGAGCTTCCTCTGAAGAGGTAGCACTTTGGTGATCCACCAACTTGCTGCATCAGGTAAACTAAGAAACCTTAAAGTTTCGCCAGTTGGAGCAGAATCAACGATGATCACATCATACTTTCCTTCCTCAACATGGCTGTTTATCCAAAGAAAGGCTGAAACCTCTTCCATCCCTGGTAGAATGGACATCTCCTCCGCCAAGACCTCTTTAACACCCTGCCATTTGAGAAGACTTCTAAGATATTCTTGGAGCTTTCCCCAGTATTTTTCTATAGAAAAATAGACATCTATCTCCTGAGCAAAGAAGTTTTCGGCGATAGCCTTTGGCTCAGGACCGACCTCAACCTCCAACACATCCGAGAGCGAATGAGCTGGGTCTACAGATACAACTAAAACTTTCTTCCCAAGGGATGAAAGATAAGCTGCTGTTGCTGCAGACAAAGTGGTCTTTCCAACTCCGCCTTTTCCGGTGTAAAGGATTATCCGCATGCTCTTGGGCTCTACTCCTCAGCCTCTACCTTAACCTTTTTTACCTCTTTCTTTGGTTTTTCAAGCTCTTCGATCTTATTCTCGATAAGCTCCTTTAAAGCAAGAAGCATCTCCTTTTTGGCGTTCTTAAGATGGGTTCTACTTTTTTCAGGGACAAAGGAGGTTAGGTCCTCGATGAGGGCTTCAAAAGCATGGTTCAGGTGTTCGATCAAACGAAATTTCATGTCCCTCCACCTCCCTTTGGTCTTTTAATCTTATTATAAGATTTTCAAACAAGAATTCAAGGTGGGTGGAAGTATACTTAGACAGAAAGGGGTGGTGGAACCTAATAAGGAATCGTAAAAATTTTGTTAAACAACGAGCGTTTAGCTCTACTAAAA
>Ga0081479_108917_pt1 | contig 22955 bp, 9 predicted proteins | sample MamHotmetagenome_FD_70984 | JGI IMG/M metagenome (GOLD analysis project Ga0081479, IMG submission 70984) | Hot spring cone microbial streamer communities from Mammoth Hot Spring (Liberty Cap Streamers), Yellowstone National Park, USA - T=72 v2... | ecosystem: Environmental > Aquatic > Thermal...
GGCATTTTGCCAGTCGCAGGGTGTTATCCTGTCATACGGTCCACCCCATAATTCGACTTTGTACTGCGTGGCGTTGGAAACCGCATTCCACACCAGCGTAATCTCGGTGCTTTGGGGCCAGCTTGAACCGTTCGCTGGACTGACCAGGATAGGTTGACCTGCAGGGGAAGGAACGGGTGTTATGGGGCTGGAATTGCTATAAGCACTGAAGCTCAAGTCATTCGTGTTCCGATCTCCTCCCATAGTCTCATAAGCATCACCGACCAGCTTGATCCAGTTTGTACAGCCGCTGGCGCACCAGCAATGAGATTGGCATGTTCCTGCGGGGGAGATTACGAACGAGGGGATATTTGTCTGATGATAGCGTTCAAAGTAGAATTTTCCAATATCTGATGTGACCTGCCAGATCGCATCTGACCAGCCAGAAAAGTTCCAGCATGAAGGCCATCCCCCACCATATCCCCAGGCATTATGGCGTTCGGTTGCGCACCGCCCATTTTTACCTAACGAAGACTCCGCATTGCTGATGGCAACGACAAAGCGAGGGTCCACATTGTAGTATCTACCCGCCGCAATAAAGACGGGAACGTAATCGGTCAGGGGAGAATTTTGCGAACGCAAGAAATTTTCGATTACAGGATCAGCAAGATCGCTTGAGGCAGGGGGAGTCACAGATTGAGAAGATACCGTAGGATGCGGAGTGACCGGTACAGAAGGTACATCTTCCGGAGCATTTCCCTGCTGAGCATTATGTGAAATAATTCGATCATTTTTGCGGAAAGAAGTATTCCCGTCCAATTCGGTTATTTTTACGCATTGTGCATAAGTACTATCGGTAAAAATGCCAAAGTGAAGATGAGGACCGTTTGAGCGTCCTGTGCTATCTACTCTTCCAATGGGCTGTCCCTGGGTCACTCTATCCTTTTCGACAACAAAGCGAGTTTTCAGATGCTGGTATTGAGTAACCAGGCCATTGTCATGTTGGATCGTAATATAGTTTCCAGCCCCGTCTCCGCGATCAGTTGAACTAAAGAGAACAGTTCCAGAGGCTGGTGCGAGTACAAGCGTGCCATCACTGGCCGCAATATCAATAGCACACCCCAACCACGGATCGCTTCTATTACAGTGTGAGCTACACATCGGATCATCCGCGTCGCCCTGCGTGATTTGATATTCGCCAGGAGGTAAAGGCAATTTCCAGTTACTTATATCGGCTGGCGACGCAGGAAGTGCTCTATTTCCTGACAGGAATACTGGAATGAGAATGAGAGAAAGATAGAGATAAAAATACAAAGGAATTCGCCTCAACATTTCAGATCCTTCCTTTAGGGCGAAAAGGGCAACCACGAGAAAGTCCGTACCATTTGTTCAAAGTCTTGAATGGATTGTGAAAAATCCTGAGGCAGGTCTTTCCTATCGGGTGCATAAAGTGCCAGATGGTAGAGACGGAAATGATGAAGTAAAGAGTACACAACACCGACCAGATTCCCTTCTGCGTGAATTTCTCTCCTTATAGCCCTTTCACCTGCCACTTCTGTCTGAGTAGTTGTTCCAGGAGGTGTTGGAATTGGCCCAGGGATTTCCAGAATTGACGTCAGAGTCTGGTTTGGTTCCACGCTGGTCACGGTGATTTGAACGTTACTACCATCGGGAAGTTCAAACTGCACATTTGCCCCCGTTTCAATACCTTTCCAGGTAGAGGGGTAGCTAAGCGCATAGCCGCCTTCCTCGTTGACATAGCCATAGGCTTCTGTTGCCGCAGTGGCCGTTTCCGTGGCCTGAGTAACAGCTGCTGGAATGGGCGTAGAAGTGACCATAAGCGTCCCAGGCGTAGAAGCGAAAACGGGTGTTGCAGGAGGTGAGGGGATAGGCGATGCTGAGCGCGGGTTTGAAAGGCCTAACCATGGTAACCAGATATGGCGCGTGAAGAGTGCTGTCGCCAGTAAAACGAGCAAGATCAGAAGCACCCACCAAAAATCACACAGCCAGCATACTGGCCGTTCCCACCAGTCTTCGTTCATACCTGCGCCTCCCTGTTTGTTTTTTGACACCCGCGACAGCGGCTATTACAATCCAAGCCAGCCCAACCACAAATTGCGAGTGAAATAAGCGGTCAGGCCCAGTGCAATGATGAGCAAAATGAGCCACCACCAGCCGCAAATAAAACGGACAATATCTTCCCACGGTTCAGCGTTCATAGCGCATTCTCCTTCCGAATTAGAAATTACTTGTGTCGTACGGATTGGTATGATATTGTTTTTCGACAGAGCGACCAGCAAAGCCGCCAATTCCCATAGCGAGTAAGACATCTACGATGATCCGGCCGCAAAACGTGATCGGCTCCAGAAGCACAATGTTGCCCAGGGCGTCCCGCACCACATCGCGTATGATGAGAAAAATCCACATCAAGATGCTGGTCACCAGGGCGGCGCCAATGCCTGCGCCGACAATTCCGCGTGTCGGTTCGTAAGTGTGCTGCTGAAATTCTGCTTGCTGTTGGGCAGCGATACGACCCAGGAAGAAATAGGCGACCAGTTGCAGAACCCAGACCAGCAGATCACCGTTGGTTTCGGCCCCGTTCATGAAGAAAACAGCCAGGCTGATCGCGATCATCACTAGGCTGCCGGTAAGACCGACGGTAAAACCAGGATTGGGGCGTTTGCGTGGTTCGAGTTCGGGGTAATTCATCTTTTTCTGGCCTCGTCGAAATGTCTGAGCCATTCTTCAGGGACGTCTCTTTCGGCAGCAGCAGCGGTGTGCAAACGGCGAATCAGGCTTTCAGGGTACTGTTCCTTAGCCAGGTCGGCAGCTGTGAGGGTGTAATCGTAGCTTACGCGGCGAAAGGTGACGGTGCGCTTCTGGCTATCGAATACCAGGTAAGCGGCGCGCTGATCGCGGTCTCGTGGCTGACCAACCGAACCTGGATTGATCAGGTAAAATGAGCCCTCCTGGAGAGTGAAAGTCTGATTGGGGTAGATTTTTTCAGCCTGAATCTCGAAACCGCCATCTCGAGGGCGGGCGCAGATAAAGGTTGGGACGTGAGTATGCCCATAAAACTGGATCACAGTTTGGGTGGGGTGAGTTTGGTATTCCTGCAGATGGCGCAATTCGCGCGGGATGAGAATTCCATCATTCCACGCATAGACGTAACGAGAGAGAGGGTCAGCATGGGCGCCATGCACAAGGACACAAACCACGCCATCCTGTTCAAATACGAGCGGCCTGGCCCGCTCCGGCTTGAAAGTGGTGCGCCAGAAAGCATCTTCGTCGGGATTTTGTTGAAGAGCAAGACGATTTAAGCGAATGACCTCGAGAGGCATACTGGTCGTTTTGAACCATTCATCTGCGCGCAGAAACAGGCCGCGCGCGCTGATTTCGCGCCCTTTGCCCTGGTTCACACGGACGGTAAAGGCGGGTTCTCCGGGGTCACCTGGCAGCCACAGGTCGGCCAGCATAGCATCGTGATTGCCCATCACCCAGCGGGCGGGGTCAACGAAGTCGCGCAAAAACCGCAGCGCCTGAGCCGGGTGCGGCCCATAACCGACCACATCACCCAGGCACCAGAAGTTGCCAGGCGGCACTTCCATTTCCTCGGCGGCATCCTGTCCGGCGGCGCGAATGGCGTAGTAGTTGGCATGAAGATCCGAAAAGAGGGCAAATTTCATCTAAAAGCTAAACCATCCTTTTTTCTTGTTCTTATTCTCGTTCAAAACTCGCGTGTAAATTTCCACGCGTTTCTTTTCAGCCTCATTGGTAATGCCGGCCTCGCGGGCGCGGGCAAGCAGTCTTTCCAGGCGTGCCCAGTCTCTTTGAGCGGTGGCTTCACTGAACTCGCGCTCGGTAGGAAAGCCTCGTTGGGCGAGCAAGTCATTCAAAGCGCTAATTTCGATTTCTGCCCGGTTGAGCCAATCTTCGGCAATGATTTTGCGACGTTTGCCTTCTTCCAGAATCTCTTTTGCCTTACGGGAGCGAGCCTCAAGGCCAGGCACACCCACTTCGCGGTTCAGTGATTGGTGCTCGCTGTCGTCACTTCGAGCAAAGGTGAGAGATTCCAACGCTTCGCGCGCCCTGTCGCGTACTTTTTCCCAGGCCGCCAGTCTGATTCGATGAGGTTCGTCTTTGCAGGCCTCGGCGTTCTCCAGGGCCTTGGCTGCCAGGTCGAGGCGGCGAGCAGACTGGCGGTCCCATTCCTGCCAGCGTTCTAATTCGGCTGCACGAGATTCGGCCTGTTCCAATACTTGATTCCAGCCCACGATGTCGCTGCCTCCATAGACATCGGCGATGCGCAGGCGTTCGCCCACTACTCGGCGCATTGCTTCGTATTCGCGCGCGTGGATGACTTGCCAGCGTTCATTGTTCTTGCGAACATCAGGCAGGGCCGAAGTTTCGATAATATGCTGTTTGGCTACAGCGAAATCTTCCCGAACGGTAAAGGCTTCTTTAATCTCCCGAATCGCATTGATCAGCAACTCGTAGGCCTCCTGGTATTCGGCCAGGCGGCGTTCAAAGGCGCGGACTTCTGGAACCATTGGCAAACCAAGTTTACGCATGGCCGCTTTCTGTTGTTCAAGCCAGTCGAAATCACCCGTGCGCACCGCTGCTTCCCAGACATCTGGCTGGGATGCCTGGGTAAGAAGGGTTTTCAATTCGTTGAGTTGTTTCAGCGTTTCGGCCATTTCACTGGTGCGTCTTTTGAGCGATTCGCGGAATGGTTCCATTTCCGCTGTAAAAATAGGGGTCACATTTTCAAAAGTCTGGAGGCGAGCAACCAGTTCGGTGGCGCGACGAATGGACTGTTCGAGAGGCATGGTAGCAGGGTCAAAATCGCGCACCTCATTAATCGCCGATTCCACCGCTGGTTTAAGATCGCTGCGCAGCCGTTTGAGTTGTTCAGAAGAACGCCGACTGGCTTCCGGAATATTCATGAGTTCTTCAAGGTGCTGTAATTTCACCAGGGCAGTAACAGCCATGATTTTCCCTTCATTGCTGCCTTTTTCTCGTTCCTGGCGTGCTGTGGCAAGGAGTTCAGCAGAAGAGCGCTCAAACAACTCGTCGCGCAATTCGATTAGTGCAGCAGTATTGCGCACTTTGGGATTTTGAATGGCCACCTGTAAAATGCGCAAGGATTCCGCATAATCACCTTCCAGAAACTTTTGACGCGCTTCAGCGCTGGCGGTGTAAATCACTTGCGAACTTTCCAGTGACTGAACTTTTTCGTGCAAAGAGGCGAGAATTTGTTGGCGTTCATTCTCGGGCAGGTTGCGCACAATTCGCTCGGCCTGACGCAGATTTCCAAACGCCGAATCGAAATTACCGAGGGCTTCGTAGGTATCCGCCAGAGCGAGGTTCAGTTCCCAGGCATTCTCCATTTCCGGTTCGGCCTGGAGCTCTTGCAGTAAATGAATGGCCTCTTCGCCTTTATGGTGGTTATGGGCAAGAACGTAGGCGCGATTAATCGCGTGCTGGATGCGAGCATTTCGTAAACCGCGTCGTACTTCAGGCAGGCCAGGATGACTGGAATTCAGGCGAGTCCAGATATTGAGCGCTGCCTGCCAGTTGGCTGCCTTTTCCTCTTCCAGAGCCTGGCGGCGTCCCCAGTGAACTTCTGCCCAGCGACCAGCCGCGCGCTCATCTTCGGTTTCGAGCAAACCGGCTTCACGTAATTGAGCAGCATACTCAGCCAGTTGACGCAATTCGTCATCCGAGAGCGTTTCCTCTTTACCCAGGTATTGGTTGCGTTTGTTTTTGAGCGGCTCCAGCAGGTCACTTCGCAGGGAATCGGCCAGCAGGCGGGCTGCGCGCCGCGCTTCAGCAGTGCGCAGCGAGAGCGCATACTCTGGCCACCCTTCCTGACGAACGCTTACATCTCCGCCCACATAGCGGAAACGGCGGAAAGCCTCGAATCGCTCACGTATTCCTTTACGGCTCAGTTCAACAAGTAATTGGGCGCGTACTCGCTCGGCCAGTTCGGCCGGAGCGGGATCTGGCTCCATTGGATCCTTTTTCAGACGGTTGATGAGGGCGCGCATTTCAGGATTGTTCACCTGGCCATCGGCCCCCACCCGCGCCTGACGCAGAGCAAAAGAGGGGCTGATGAAAGCCTTGAACGCCACGTTATCAAAAAGCCCCACCGCCTGGACTGCCTCATCAAATAAAGGCTGTAAGGCTTTGTTGGCACGAATCGCCTCCGCAATGCGCTCCAGTTCGGGCTTCAGCCGCTCGCGCAGGTTGACTCCTCGTTGAGGGTCACGCTCGGTTTCTCTTTTCAAAGTGGCGCTGAGAATATTGTTGGCTTCAGGGATGTCGTCGCTTTGGAGAAGTTCCTGAGCACGGGCAATATTCAGTTCTGTGACCGCATCTTCGTATAACTCACGGAAGTGACCTGCCAGATCGCCAGCCTGTCCACTTTTGAGAATTCGGTCTGAAATCTCAAAGACCTGGCTCCAGTCCCCCTTCGCGCGCGCGGATTGAGCATCGGCCAGTTGCTCCTGGATGCCTTTGTATTGAGTGACCTCGGAGGTCAGGATGCGCAAGTCGCGGAAGGATTTGAAGCGCGGGTCTTCGCTGACCTGTTTGAACAGATTCAGCGCTGCGCCACGCAGGTCGGGGTCGCGCACCTGCTGGCGAATACGAGCAGCCAGAGATTGGTACTCTTTCCAGGCGGATTCAACTTCATCAATTCGCGTACGCAAATCCGCGGCGCGGCGCAAGAGGGCCGAAATTTCCTCCGGTTTTTGCGGCTCCGGCCAACGGTTGGCATCTTTTTCTGCCTGGTTCACAAGGTTGCGGGCTTCTGCGAACTCCTCGTTATTCAAAAAAGACTCGGCAAGGCGTAAATCATCCCCGACTTCAGCCTGCAACAAGGAAAGCGCGACCGGACGCACCTGGGCAATTTGCTCTGCCAGCCCGGTCAGGTTAGGGAAAATGCTTTGCGCCTGAAGCAAGAGTTCGAGTTTTTCCAACTGATCGGCGGACTGCAAGGCTCGTTCACGCAGTTGGGCGGCGCGCTCTTCCGCCTGAATGAAGCGCTCCACTTCGGCCAGTTTTTCTTCAAGTTTACGCTTGTGCTGCTCGAAAAAAGGTTTTTCCAATGCCTTCTGCAGGCGCAGACGCACATAGCCGGGACGCAGCGTTTTGTTCTTTTCGGCAATGTTCAGTTCGTATTGAGCAGTATCTTCAGAGGCCTGCTCAAGCAAGGCCTGCGCTTCGCGCAAGACTTCCGCAGCCGGGCGTTCAGTGCCGGTCGTGGCATCGAGGATGTATTTATCCCCCTTGACAACACGTGCCTGCAAATCGGCGACTGCCTTTGCGCGGGCTTCGATGTCGCCAAAGCGCATTTGAGTTGTTTCTTCCCCCATTTGCAGACGAGTCTTATCGTAAAACTCACGCGCTTCCTTGAGGAGGGGAGTCAATTCATCAGGCAGGCGTCCTTCCTGGTCCAGAGCCTCGGCATCGTAAACAGCATCTCCCAGGCGTTTGATGTCACGGCGTTCTTTCAAACCGGCGCGTAATTCGCTTAGTTTTTGCTCCGAGACGCGTTCCTGTACCAGCCCATCCATCTCCTGCAAGGCCAGGCGCGCATCGCTATTTTCACGCTCCAGAGTCAAAACGGCATTATATAACTCGCGGGCTTTGGCTATATCCCCTGCAGAGCGGGCAGCATTGGCCTGGGTGAGCAAATCGTTCAGGGCCGTGTTCAATCCAATGCGAGCCTGTTCAAGCAATTCATGGGCTGAGGCTTTCAACTCACCTTCAGCGCGTTTTTCAATCGTCTCGGCCAGGTTCAGGGCTTCGCGCCATTGAGAACGGGAAAGATATTCGCGCGCCCGTTCCAGTTCGCGGTGCAGGGAGGCTTGTTCCAGATCAAGCGCATCACGTGCGACTTCTTCCTCGTCGACGAGATCGAATTCTTCCTGAAGAGGCAAAGAAAGCTCTGGTGCGGGCTGCGGTAGTTCTGCTTCAACAGCGGCTTCTTCTGGCCCAGAGACCACCGATTCCTGGGCTGGAGACTCTGTTGCTGCTGAAGCAGACGAGAATTCTGCGCCAGGAAGGGATTCAGACGATGGTTCTGCAGTCGAAGGGGAAACAAGCGGCTCAGATTCTGGTTCCGCTTCTTCAGATTCGATACCATAATCGCTCAACTTGATTGGGCATTTGCCTCGCATGCCTTTCTGCACCCATTGCTCAAAAGCACGCTTATCAGCAGCGACTCTGGCTTCATCGGGAGTGCCAATGGCAAATTCCAGTTCTTCCTGGAGTTTTTGCAAAATTTTTTCAACGTTTTCCATAGGCTTCCTCTACCTTCCCGTACTTACAATCGCCACAGCATCCACACCGATTTCACCTGGAATTCCCTTCTCGACCTGGAAGCGCAACCCCACCAGGGCTTCTCGATCCAGCCTCCAGGTTCCCAGCGTGACCCACTCGCCGTGGTAGTCATTTTGATTGACAGTCGCAGGATTGTCACGCTTGAAAGGCTTTCCATCCACCAGCAGAATGTACTCGCCCGCTGCCGTAGCATGTTGGGCAGGAATCCAGACGTAGACTTCATATTCCCCAGCGGGCAGGCGGTTGAGCGCTTCCCAGTCTACCCAAACAGGTGCCCGCTCGCCTGTTGGCCCCAGGTTTTTGCTGACAAAATCGCCGTTCCAGGCCAAAACATCGCTAAAGGTTACTCCTTGATCTTGATCTCGTAGCCGTGTTTCATTCTGATAGAATGTCGCCTGGGCATTATCGAGCAAACTGACCAGTGTGCGCCCAGCAGGCAGGAGATCCAGCATCTGGCGGGTCGGTTCGTTGATGCGCACAATGAGCAGGCGGTCAACAGCAAAGGGCTTATCGGCGGTCAATTCCCCTGTAGTAACACTGACCTGCAATCTCTGGCCGCGCGCAACCGAATACACGCCCAGGGGCAGCCAACGATCTCTGTTGGTTTCTGTATAGTTCAGGAAAATGACACTGGACGAGCCGCGATAGGCAGGAACAGGCACTCCATCCAGGAGAATCTGGAACGACTGAGGCCCAACAGACAGGTATGACGTATCGAGGACATAAATAGCATAGAACCCATCGGTATCGAATGGTGTGTCCATGCTCCAGGTAGCACTGACAACGCCTTTATCGGCGTAAAGAAACGTTTTGTCTGTGGCGTTGGGATCTACTGAATTGCCCTTTTTCCAGGGGCTTCCCTGGGCTTCCTGAGGAGGCTGTAAGAGGACTGCCGTTTCGTCCAGGACCCAATAGGTGTCACCTTTCAGAGGAGCAGGCGGATACAGCGCTTGCGGATTGGTCAGCAAGAATGCAGAAGGCGGGATGGGTGTGGGCGTTGGCGTGGGCGTCGGTGTATCTGTAGGAACAGGCGTGCTTGTGGGCGTCGGCGACGTCGTAGGGGTAATGCTGGGGGTGGGGGTATGGGTACCAAAAATTTGCTGGTTCACCCACCCGCGATTGGTCTGATAAAAGCCGAACAATCCAAAACAAAGCAGGACGAAAACCGCAGCAACAGTCCCCATGCCTGCCAGGACTCGTTTGCGTTTGGCCTGGTCCTGCAAACGTTCTTCGTCCTCCTGGCGGAGAGCCAGCCAGTCGGCATAGGTCAAAGAGCGTAGCGCATCTTCTATCGCTTCAGGCGGAGGAGTCTGCGCAATGAAGTTCAGTAAACCGCGTGGATCTTTGCGAACGGTGAACAGATAAGCATTTTGCAGCCAGGTCCCGGCGTTCCATGCCCGAGTGGGCGCTTTTCCTGTCCCCTGTGCGGCCAGGGATTTCGTCCATGAGACGTTTAGCAGAGCGCGCAATGTTTCGACAAACTGCGGGGTGTGGTAGGGATCATGGAACCGGGCGCGCAATTCTGCTTCGAGGGCCTTCCAGAGCGAGTCGAGGTAGGTGGGCGCAGGGCTTTGGTCCCAGTAAATGGCAGGAAGCCCAATCGAGGAGAAAACGCGCAAATCGCGCAAAAGGTTTTCGTCCAGTTGAGCAGAAGCGAATTGAGCCTGCCGCGCCTGACACCATGCCTGCCAGGCCTGAGCCTGCGCCAGCATCTCCTTGAGCGACTGCCACTCTGGGGTTGTGCCATACTCCTTTTGGGTGCGGTCCAGTTCTGCGGCCAGAGTTGCCAGTTTACCCTCCTCGAATGCCCGATGCGCCTGAGCATACCAGGTTTGCAGTGTTTGAGCCTGCTTTGAGGCAAATTCTGCCACCTGGTTCCAGCTCTCGCCACCCAAAGCGTTCAGCGCTTTGATGGCCCATTCACGCAGAACGGCCAGCGAAATTGCCTCGGTTGCTGTGGCTTCAGCATATCTCTGGCTGGTCAGAGACTGTTGCAGGTTTTCCGGTTCCAGGCCCTCAGCCAGATAACAGCGATAGAGAAAATCGGAGATTTCCCCTCGCAACTCAGCGTAGAGCGCCTCGCGAGTGGACTGGGGGGTACCTTCGAGCGCCTGCAATGCCCATTTCAATTTCTTACTCAGGTGAAGGCGTTCAGCGGAGAGCGATTTCAAACGTGCAGCGCGCTGCTCACGTAAAATCTGCACCTGCGTTGTCTCCGCGTTGCTTACCGATTGCAGGGCGGATTCCACTGCCTGGCGCAGGCGTTCGATCTCTTCGCGGCGATACGTACCCCTGTCTCCCAGGAGGCGGGCGGCTCTGGCAAGTGATGCGCGTGCCGCCTCCAGGCGGGAACGTCTCTCGCCGAGGGTCAGCAAATCAAAGGCGGGCGCGTCTTTGGCTGTCTCAGCCACGAGGCGGAAAATCTCTTCCAGCGTCTGGGGATTTTGCGGGTCAGGCAGAACAGGCAACAGAATCTGGTGGACACTCTGAAGCAAAGCATCTATCTGTTGTTGCAGGGAGCGATCCTTCTCGGCGCGAATCTGTTCCGCTTTTGCGCGACATTCTTGAGGCAGGGATGAACCTGGGATTTGTCGCTCTATTGCCTCTGCCAGTTGCATGAGAAAGACATCCTCTCTGGCAGTTTCGGCGCGGCGCGCGGCTATCGAGGCCAGGACCTCGGTGGGAGCGTTTTCCCCCTCTCCCCAATCCTGATGGAAATTGCTCAAAAGAGCCAGGTAGCGCACGGCGTCAAGATCCTGCAACGCTCGCTCCAGGGCGCTCAAATCCAGAGCTGCGCGCACGATTCGGCCGGCCTCAGGCGCAGCCAGAGTATCGTACCAGCCCGTTTCGGCAAAGTCACGGGCAGTCTGTAAGTACATTTCGGCTTGTTCGGGTCGAACCCTGGCCTGGGCAAAAGCGATTTCAATCAACGCCGTTAGGTGTTCCAGGTGAAATTTGTGGTCAGAGACTGGACGATAGAGAGCATATGCCTCGCGCGCCCGGTGAATGGCCGTCTTGCAGTCTCCAGTTTGCAGGGCCGACAAGGCCCCGGCATACTCTTCCTTTGCATCCTGACGCGCCTTCCGCATTTCGGCGTTGCGGCGCTGGGCTGAAACTGCGCCGGTTTCCTCTTCAATCAGCCGGCGCACATCCGCGGGCAGGGATTTCAACAACGTTTCTACCTTACCATACAACTCTGCGGCCGCTTCAAAGTCTTCTTCGACGTATTTTCTTTGCGCCTGTTCATAGTTCTCATACAGGTCGCACTCGGTCAGCAAAGCATCCAGGCCTTTGGAACGCAAAGAAGGCTTATCCTCGCCCTGTTTTTCTGCCAGCGCGGCAATGTCGCGGCGGGCAGACGCCCAACGTGCGGGATTAGGGGCCGGATCGTTGATGAAATCCAGCAAAGATTTCAATTCTGGAAAACGTTTTTCAAAGTCAGCAGGGGGAATTTCTTCACCGATTTGGGCAACATAGGCCCAGCGGCGCAGGGGGGCAGGGTCTTCTGCCCATTTCATCCCCTCTTCAAAGGTTTGGCGAGCCAGTTGAAACGAACGCCCCTGCAAAAGAGCGAGTCCGCGTTCAAAGTAATCGCCAAAAGCCAGGACGGTGCGGGCGCGTTCGGCATCGCTTTCTTTGTAAAGATGCGGCGCGCGCAAGCGAAGGATGTCCAGGGCAGCAAGGGCACGGGTCGCGGCATCCACTCCGGCCTGGCTGAGGGCTGCGCGTTGCTCACGCGCTTTCTCCATTTCGGCTTCAGCAATCGTCAAATCGCGCAGCGCACGTTTTTGTAATTGCTCCTCCGCCTGGCTCCAAAAGCTGGCCAGAAGGCGCAATTCATTGACAACTTCTGCAGCAGATTTTGGTCGTATATCCGGGTTGCGGTGCAACAATTTAAAGAGCAAACGGCGCGTCCCCCAGGTCATCCGATCCGCATAGTGTTTGATAACCGGCTCGGCGGGTTCACGCAATTCTCCCAGACTGTAAGCCAGGATTTTGGTGGTCAGCATTGCCAGGAGGTAAACACCACCCAGGAGCAGGTCACGAGAGACGCCGCGTTGTTGCCCCGGTTTAAAATCTTCCAACGTACCAAAATCGGTCAGGCGCAACTGGCCACCCCATTTATCCTGGGTTGTCACCCACCATAAGTTCTCAAATTTCAAGTCAATAAAGGTTTTGTTCAGCCGGGTATGCAAAATGTCAAGCATCCGGTACAGATGCCAGCCCATCACTAGTGCCTCTTTTTCCGAAAAGGCGCCGTTCTCCCGAATCAGTTCTGGCACTTGCCTGCCCTGGATAAATTCCATGACGATGTAGGGAATCCCGGCGCTCTCAGGATTGGGACGATATTCACTCAATCCAAAATAGCGCGGTGCAATTTTGAGAGGCGTTTCCAGTAAGGCGTCGCTTGTTTCTTCTTCCAGATGCATGAGGAAGGAGAGGGTTTCTCCTTCTTTGTAGAAGAGCTGACGTGCCAACGGAAAATCGAGCGCCTTCATTACCTTGACGGCCACGAGCAGTGGTTGATCCGCCTCGGGCAGGGTCAAACGTCCCCGATAGACTTCGCCGGTGAGGCCCGAAGAAAGTAATTTTTCGATGAAAAGCGGATGTCCATCATGGTCAATCCAGGAATTTTCTTCAAAAATAGTGTTTGCAGGCATAGGATTCTCCCAATCTATCTACAAAAAGACCGATTTAGTCCCATGATCATGCCGGGAATATCCTCTTCTTTGATGCCATCACGAATTACCATTTTAGCCACACTGGTTCTTCCCACTCGCATTCCAGAATGGCAGAAAAGGCATTGGCGAGAGGATCGCGTAGGGCTTGTTGTTTCCAGCTCTCTATTTTGGGTTTAAGGGACTCGCGCGCTTGCATTGCCTGGGAAGTAAAGAGGCGGGAGCGCGTCTCTTCGGTGAGCAGGCTGATATAGCGATCGCGCCTTTGGGGGTGAAAGTGATTTTGCGGGTTATGCGTCACATCCGCAGCATTGGGAAGTTCCAGCGCAAAACGGCGCAAAGCGAGGAGTAAACCATTGGGTTGAACAGGAGCCAGTGGTAAAGGAGGAAATTCGGGGGAAGCGTTTGGAGGCAATTCAACCGGGAGAGCGCTGACTTGCCACCATGCTTCGCCGGTTAATTCATTCCGTATACTTTGAATCAGGCCAGAGAACAAGGATTGCCAGAATAGCGAAACCAGATTCGGTTCTGCCAGCAAAACGGTAATTTCCGGTGGAATGAAGAGCTCTTCGCGGCGCAGTTTCCACCACCGTTTTTCATACCCTGCCGCAGCGCGTTCTTGAGGATAGAGGTGAAGCGTTTCGGGCGCGCTTTGTTTGTAAGTCTGTTTGTACTCTTGTAGTTTAAGTACTGCGTCGAAAGGAATATTCATGCGAAAGGTCAACGCCGTAAACCGTGAGCGGCTCCCGTTTTCGAGTACATTTAGCGCAAAGCGTGGCGTTTCAGGAAAGACGTCGTGTAGAAGAGCAAGGCTTAACGTTTTGTCGTAGGAAATGAGATAAGAGCGACGGGTCGCCGCATCTTTATACTTGCTGGCGATATTATGGTCGTAGCGAAGGTAAGCATCTTCAGCGCGGCGCAGGAAATCGATCTGGGAACGAACACGGCTGCCAAACCATTTGGTGGTCAGATCTGCTTCCAAAGAGTTGGTTTGGGATAAGGAAAGTTGTAAAATAGCATCCACAAGAGCCTGTTTTTGCTCAGGCCGAAAGCAATAGTTTTCGGGGGGAAATGCCTGTCCATATGCCGATGCCGGCCAACAGACCAGCAAGATTTCCGGAGAATGCGGGTCTGGCAGACGGATCCACCATTCTAACCGCTGCCGAACGCGAGTGAAAACCGGCGAGGGTTCTCGATCTGCACTTGACAATTCAGGACGAACCGTATCGCTGTAATACTTCTCCAGTTCAGCAAGATCCTCTTCTTTTTCAATCAGGGCAGAGCGGTAAATACGGTCATTCGAAGCGGCGCGAAGATCTGCCTCGGCTTCAGCACGTCTTTGATGAAGCATCATCAAAACACTGCTCGCGGTTGTGGGTACTGTAGGAGTTTCTTGAGATGAAACCGCATTTTCTGAAGAACGCCAGTTTCGCCAGTTTGTGGAAGTGGAAGATGAGGTATCCGTAAGTTTGTGGGTTGAAGAAGTGCGCCAGTTGCGCCAATCAGAGGAACCGACTTCCGTGGTAGCAGGAATATCTTTTGGTGAAGAGGCTGACAAAGCATCTTTCCACTTTTCTAATTCAGCAGAAAATGCCTGAACAGTTTGCTGCCAGTTTTTGAGACGAGTTTGCAGTTTGTTAGCCGCGTCCGTATGCGATGTCTTTCCCTTCTCAAGCCATTCCTGACACCTGGCAAGATGCGCATTAAGCCACTTAAGGCCTTGCAGCGTCAAAGGGAGGCTGGTTCCGTCCCGGTTAAGCCAGGTGTGCAACCCATGCGCCATTTGCGACGCAAACGCCATATCATATTCTTGATCGAGATCGGGGATCTGGTTGAAGTCTGCAGGGCTGCTGAGGCCCAGCAGCCACTCAAAAACTGGATGGTGCGAGCCGCCCTGCAAGAGCCATTGTCTGGCTATACGTTCGGGCTGTTCTATGGAATCTTTCAAAGAAAGCAAGCCTTCGTCTTTCGATTTTCGTTCTCCGAAGAGAGCCGCATACCCCAATCGGGCTGCCAGATAGCGGCGGATCTGCTGCAAGGGGATGTACAGGGTAGCGACTCCCACACTATGAACGACCGCCTGATGAGATTCTTCACGAATGGAGGCCGAAAAGCGCAAATCGTTGAGCAAGTTTTCCCACAGCGAAGCTGCTGATGGGTGAATCATCGAGAAAAGGGCCTCCGCCAGTAATTGAGCAGGGTCAATTTTTCCTTGCCGAGAGAATCCGGACGGCAAGGTGTTATCCACGAGGAAGAAATAATCCAGTAACGCACTTTCAACAACGTTGGAATAACCAAACGTGGTGTTCATGCGATGCGGCCCGCTAAAGGTAAAACGGCCAATTTCCCGTGCTGCTGCAAACCGTTCTTCTTCTGGCAAAGTGACTGTATTTGTGGAATCCGTCGTTAGAAAGACACACACACGGTTGAAGAGATTAGCACGCCCTAAATTTTGCGGGAAATGACGCAAAATTTGAAGGGCATCTCCAATGATTCCTGTGGTGGGATCGGCCAGACTGCCTGTAAAAAAAACCTGGATCCCGGTGCCCAGATCGAGTAGATTTTCCTGCAACCAGTCCTGATACCGTTTGTAATTGTAGACTTGCTGAAAGAGCACAACAGGTTTTGCCCGTTCACAGGTGGGCGTGTTTTCAGGGATATAGAGTGTATCTGGTTGTTTTAATTCCAGGACGCGAATTTGCCTCCCACTGGAAGGAAAGTCGGAAACGAGCCCATCACTGATCAAAAGGGCACGAATTGCTGCGCTGCCCGAGGTCGTGTTCTGTGATATTTTTTGGGCAATCAAACGCAGAATCTGCTCACCAGTCTTGCCCAGTGCGATCACGAGTGTGGGTGGATAGGGAATTTCTTCACTGTCTTCTATAAGCGTGTTCGCTGCCGGGGTTAAATTCTCTGCACGAGAACGTAGAGGTTTGATCAACGGTGGAGGGGGCCAGGAAGTATAAGGATTTTCGATACGACGAAAAGGGAGAATGTCGCCCAATGGCATATAAAATTCCCAAAAATTAAGAATATAACAAAATTATGCCTGGTTCATATTCATTTGTCCAGTTCTGTCCTGCTGATGTCAGTGAGCAGAAATTTATTGACAATGATCGCTCCCTGGTGATTTTTCAGGAGCGTTGCCTGTCTCTTTGATGAAACTGGATAGGAGTTGCCTGTCACTGCTGAGGAAAGCAGCGACAGGCAATACTCACTACTGACGGAGATTTTCCAGGGATTGAATGGCTTTCATGTAAATCACACGTGCCAGGTCGGCCAGATCGAGATATTCCTGACCAACCGTTTTGCGCAAAACCTCATCACTGATGGCAGCGCGGCGTTGCTCAATTTCCGCTTCGATGGTTCTCACCAGGCCTTTCGGTGATTCGATCTGGTCGCGATAAGCTTTTGCCGCTTTTGCTTTCCCGAGGTCGCGTTGAGCCTTGAGAATCGCATCCAGCAGTTTTTCCCAATCTACATAACGCTGCTGATTCATGCCAGGACGCTGGTCTACACCTTCCATCACAAAGTTGTGAATGACCTGGAAAATATCCTCCTTGACTGCACCATACATTGACTTGGCCGGAATGCTCAAATAAAGAGGCTCTTTATCACCGGGCAATTGATAAGCCCAATAGGCGCCGCTATCGCTTTCGACGACTTTAATAAACCCTAATGCATAGGCGCGCAGGAACATCTCAAAGCGTTCTTTGTCTTCAAGCAATGCGACCACTTCTGGGTGCAAGGTACGATAATTTTTCCCAAGCAAGCGTGGGATTTCAGCCTCGTATTCGCAAGCATTGATTTCGGCTGGGAAAATATGCAACTCAGAAGCGGGAATGCCACGATGCGGATCCGTGACTTGCTGAATATATGCCTCGCGGCACGCGTGCCACATTTGGAAATCCTCGCTCGCAATCAGATCGTCAGAACGAACGATGGTCATTTTATGAGGGTCTTCTGAATCTACCAGCGTCAGACTGGCCCCTTTGATTTGTGGATTACGAGCCTTCATTTCCGTTTCAAATTCCCTGAAGTATCGCGTTGTCTCATCATCTATGTTGGAATGGACTCGAATGTAACAGGCAACCACCTCCGGCCCTCGCACCGTTGTAGCAGGCATGTAAAGCGGTTCGGCCAGCTTATCCACCGCTTCGGCCAGTTTGGCGCCGGTCGGGTACACCTTCATTATCTCTCTGGCGAGAGGGCGTTCTTTGTAAATAGAGCGGAAATGTCGCTGAGAAATTTTCAGCATCAGATCCAAATTATACGCAGAGGGATTTTCTCCCTCTCGCCGGAAGGGGACAAACGTCGGCGGCCGGTCAGGATCATCGGCAGGGAAATCAATACCGCAATTTATCCGTAAGCCGCCATCTGGCGCTTCTTCCACCGTCCAGCGCAAGCGACTCAATATGTCATTCACAAAAGCATCCTCGGTTTTGTACTCATGTTCACCGATCAATTCGCTGATTTTTCTCAGGCGTTTATCCAGTTCGTGGTTGGCGTTGACATTTGCTAAGGACTCAAGCGCTTCAGGGTAAAGGCCGTTGATACCCAGGTTGGCATCCCCTGTCGCCAGATGCCTGATCCAGTTTTCGATCTCGTTCAGACCTTTCTCGGCGATGGCACGCATTTCCAATGTGGTTTCGGCCAGCACATCGAGCAAGATATCGTCTTTCCGCACGTCAATGTCGCGTTGTTCAGCCATCAAATAGTTGCGCTGCGCACGGTGTGCATCCGGGTGAGTGAAATCATCCCAAAAGGTGAGCCAGCATTTCTTGCCACATAAACGCTGGTACTCGCGCAGGGCTGCATCGGCAGCCTGGCGCGTACGGGCAGCCAGCCGTAATTCTTCGTTGCGCGTCTGACGAACGAGATTGAGAAACTGAATAAAGTAATCGAAGTTATCAATCAATCCGCGGTAGAACGAGCGGACATAGCCAATCTTGCCTCCTCGGGCGATGCGCGGGTCAGAAGAATCTCCATTGAGGAGATAGAGGGTATAACTGCGCAACAACCGCCGAAACCGGGCTACCTGGGCATCTTTTGCTCTTTCCAGGGCTTTGCCATATTTGCCTCGCAACCGCTCGCCGCTGGCAGTGTCAACCCCGTAGTGCTCCTGGCGCACAGCCGGGACGCGGTTTTTGATGCGAGTAAAAGCTGCTTCCGGCGTATCGCCAGCCTGGCGGCTGGGGGCTACATCGCGCCAGATCGGATGATTGAGTTCATCTTGAATATCGCGCAAAATCAGTTTGCCTTCCTCATCCTGGCTGATGTCAGTAAGCGCCTGGAGATAGCGGCTGGCGCCTGTGGTGAGGCCGCCACGAGCAATTTGTTGAATAAGCGGATTGTTGCGCACGCCTTCTTTTTCGCGCACTTCTGCTACAAGTGGGAGGAATTTGGTATTGGGAATTTCCTCCCCGTTAATGTTTACACTACTGGCAAACATGAACTTGAGCGCCGCCTGCACACCCACCTGGCCTTCGGGCACTTCCCGGTTGCGCAGTTCCGAAACTCCTGTGACTCGCCCTTTCTCGTTCATTTCAGGAGCCAGGAAATACTTCAGCACGTCCAGGGCTAATTGATGAGAAAACTTTTCTTCCGCATAGTAGACCGGAACTTTGAGGGTATAGGAGCCAATTGCCGAATGATAAGGTTTGCGTGGCAATTGCGCCAGTTTGCCTGCCAGGTTGGTGGTTACAAACTCTGTATAGGCCTTCCCTGCCTGTTCATCAAGGATAGATGAAACGATATGGGCCACCGCAGGGAAGAGGCCTTCTTCTGGACGGATATTATCCAGCGAATTGACGGTCTGACGCGCCGGATCGATCATGTAACTCACATCATATGCGCGCCGATCCAGACGCAGACGCAAATCCAGGTTGGTTTCGTGGTAGTTAATTTGGCGCAATCCAAAACGCTCGCTGATGATCATGAAGCGGTCGAGTTCGCGCCAGGCCGCAAATGAACGGGCAAGCATGTCGCGTCCTTCCCCCAGTCCGCCAACAGTAAAAGCGCGCGGCAGAATGAAGAATCCACGTACCACATAATTATTGGCAACCAGTTTGGCGGCCTGGGCGCGTACGAGCAGCGCTATATCAACCAGCATCCCTGCGCCTGTACCTCCCGCCAGTGAGCTGACAATAATGATCTCCAGTTGCATATCCCGCGAGACTTTACCTTGCAGATCCAGCATGGCTGCGCGCAAATGGGAAAGCACCTTGGATTGATTGATAGCAGCCAGGTCACGGAAGAGGGTAATCCGCCCCATGTGGCGGATCTGGCCGCTGCCTTCTTTCGTAATGAACGCGGCAGGAGGCAGTTTTGAGATGAAAGATCTGGCCGGGAACCATTGCAAATGCGGGTGTTTGCCGGCAGCAATTTCGCTGGCTAAAGCGCCGACGTTGTCGCCAATCGGAATGAATTCTTTTCCTTCCACCAGACGAACTGATCCGGCTCTAATGTCTTCTTCCTCATCTCGCTTCCCCGCCTGACCTGTCTTGGCTGTAGTGGTACTGGTTGTGTCAAAAGAGAGCAATTTCACACCGGGTGGCATGACACCGCCACCGATCTCCAGCAGATCTTTTTTGAGGAAGGTCAGCACCCACTGGCCTGTGCCACCCAATCCGATCACAATCGCAGGACGAGTCATAGCATTTCTCCTTTTTTTTGGAAATGATTATTCTTCAACAGGTTCGTAGATCATCATCCCTACGCCCTGATCACTATAGATTGTGGGAGTCTTTGGATACAAATCAACATTGAAGCGATTTCCATCCACACCAACGCATTCAACGCGTACTCCTTGCGGTTCGCCGGGTTCAAGCATTTCCTCTGCTTTACCGCCGCGTTTCTTTTTGCTGAGATTGTATACTTTCATACGCTTCAGTCCAAACTGTGGGTATGGAGCCAGTTCCTTGCCTTTTATGACGCGGAAATTCGTACCATTGTATAGTCCGAATTCAGCAAGAATCTCAGAACCATCCACAAAGATTAATGAGCCTGTCACTTTGTTGGTGCGGATAAGAATATTATATACTATCAGGGTAATAATAGACGCTATGATTAGCCAGAAGAGGGCGATATAGAAACCTTTTGCGTGGAACAGGCCATCAGCCCGCTCAATGGGTACTTCCAGAATTTGCCGGTCCGGACGATAGGTTCTGGCGACGGTTTGCATATTCACCCGGTAAGTTAAGGTCTGCGGTCCCAATACCTCGAACCCTGGGATATCGCCAATATATTCCCCCGGTGCGTTGGGATCTGGCTGAAGTGTTATCACCTGGCTGGTCTGTCCTGACTCAGTTGATAAAACTGCGGTAATGGCATTGTTATCATCTATAAAGACTTCCTGCCAGGAGGAGAATGGCTGTCCATCGCGAGTGGCAAGTCGTACCCGCACAGGCAGAGGCGCAACTTTTAATGGCCACCCATGGAGTATCGTTTGGTGAACGTGATAGACTCTGGCATTCGGGGTCGGCGAAATTGCCTGTAACACGAATGGAGTTACCGAGAATACTTTGAATTCATTTTCAAAGTGAAACAATTCATACGTAGAAGTAAATATTTGTGAATCACTCTGATTGGGCGGCACAACAATGTTGCCCTCATGCCGTTTGGTCGTGCCAGTCAGCACCATTTTATAAGTACCCTCAACGGGCAGTTGAAGCGGCTGGGTAGCAACGAGTTTCTTCCTCGCAGGATCGTAACGCATTGGAATAGTATATTGCTGCCCATTGGGCGTGGTGACTTGTACCTGGGCATTGATGGCAAAAATAGCTTGCGGCGCCTGTTCAATGATGCGATTTCCTACTTTCATCTGGTATTCCAGGTAATATGGCTCATCCACTGAATAATATGGTGGAATATCATACTCTGGCAACTCATCTGGCAGGTTAGGCTGGTAGTTCTGGAGATCGTTTAATGCAATTGGTTCAACATAAATGTCAACGCCTTCACAATTTTCTGCGCTGACCTGCCATTGACCAGGGTAGGGATATTCAAAGACATAGCGCTCATTAACACCATAAGTGTAATAAGGCTCTGCCAGAGTAAAACCAGAATCCCCAACACCGCCTTGGATTTGATGCGAACGTCCCTCGGCATCAACATAAGACAACACGATCTTGTTCTCTGGCGAAATGTTGTAGGCAGTCACCTTCAATCTTTTGAGATAGGGATTGACCGCAAAGGGGTTCCCGCAATTCAAAAGATTGGGACGAACTCCTACCAACTCCAAAAGAATTTGACGCATGGTTGAGGGAATTTCGCTAAGATTGCGCTTCAATTCCACCATCCGCCCGGCATGGTCTTGGGACATTTTTTCGAATATTTCCAGGAGGCCGGCAGGGTAACTCAAGTCTGATTTAAGCAATATTGTATAGATGTAAGTGCTTTGGTCGTAATATGCTGCCCGTTTATCCTCTGGAATATCTTTCAAACACTGGTTGACCTTTTCCGGCGGATAGTTACCATCTGGATACTGGGTACGTAAACCAGCAAGGCAGTTTTCGGCTTTAAGTAACTCGGGTCGAAAAGGAAACCAGTTGTTCACAGAATTAGAGACTTCGTTTGCGGCCGCAATCGGGTCTCCTGTACCCAGACAAGCGGTGTTGTTGCCGGTGCATGGAATCCCGTCTGTCAAGAAAATAATGACTTTTTTGCGCGGTTCATTTCCATATTTGCTGGCATCGCGAAAGATACGATAAGCCTTCTCAAAGCCCTCGAGAGGATACGTTTGCCCCAGTTGGTCTGCGTTTATTTTTTTCACAAGTTCATCGCGTAATTTTCGTCCTTGTTGAAAATCATCCGGGCTGATATTGCTCAAAGGCAAGTCAACGCGCGCCTTACCTTTGCCACCAAAGGATACCACCGCAACGCGATAAGAACTATCCGGGCATTGATCTACTGCCAGGTCTACCAGCAAATCAATCATTGCTTTGATAGCATTCGTACGATTCTCGAGCGGATCTGATCCCACACTAGGAAGACTCATGCTGTCTGATTGGTCCACAATAAATATGACATCTAAATTAGCACAAGATAGTTTCTGCTCCGCTTGTTGGTGAACAGCAGCAATAGCTGGCACACTTAAAGCACTTGCGCGGCTGAAAGTCACCATCAAATTGCAAACCAGGAAGAAAGAGGTAAGATATCGAAAGATTTTCTGCAGCATACTTCATCTCCTGAAGAATTGTGCGGCGATTACAGCATGCTGGTGCTCTATTCGCCACCTTCCTTGATGTGAAAGGCCTCTACTTCCAGGCGGAAGTGCCTGGCAAACACCCGCTTTGCTGGCTTGTGCCGTAGCTCGCTTCTAGTTCCATCAGCAAACGCATCTCGTCCTCCCCGATATGCTGTAGGTGAAATCGCAGCTCCCCTTTGCTTTAGCCAATAGACATGACCCTTCAGATAAGGCTTGAATTGGCCGGCATAGCCCTGCTGCTCATCTTCCAGGTACCTCCACCAGACCCGTTGCGGGACACTCAACAGTGATTACATGTTTCCCATCTGCGGAACATGATATGTTCCTTCATCAAAAAATTATATCAGGTTTTCCTGAATTGAAAAGGGGATTAGTAGGGAATTTTTGTGCTTGTTTTTGCGATACGGTTGCATCTATTTCTTGGAAAAAGTGAAATTATTTTAAGACAAGGCATAGACGAACGCCTTTTTGTATCGAAGTCAACATTTCACCCACAGATGGGCGCAAATCCTTAACGCACGAGCCCGATGGTCTATGAGAGCGGTGGACAATATGCTACAGATCGCGCACCGCAAGGCGGGCGGCGAAGTGAAAAAGGCAGGGATGAGCGGTTTTCGATGCCGGCGCCTTACAGGCGCATGGGCATTACCACGTGGACGAAGTCCTCGCCGCCGACCGGACGGATCACGCCAGGGGTCTGAGGGGTGTTCATCTCGAAGGCTACGTTCGGGGTTTTGATC
>Ga0081479_108051_pt1 | contig 22580 bp, 26 predicted proteins | sample MamHotmetagenome_FD_70984 | JGI IMG/M metagenome (GOLD analysis project Ga0081479, IMG submission 70984) | Hot spring cone microbial streamer communities from Mammoth Hot Spring (Liberty Cap Streamers), Yellowstone National Park, USA - T=72 v2... | ecosystem: Environmental > Aquatic > Thermal...
AGAGTAAAAGACAAATTATTGAAGCGGTAAATTCTCAAATAAAGAATTTCAATCTTGTAAGTAGATGGAGAAAGATTAAAACTTTTGTTGCTTATCTATATGCATATGCTATTGGTTATAGCTTTTTTAGAAAAAGTAAGCTATGGAGGTAATTTCTCACCCAAGGTGTAACAAAAGTGTATTATTTATAATAATAAGAGGTTGTTCTGAAATTTTTTATGCTATAAAATATATATACTGAAAAAGGAATAAAAGTTTAAAAATGGAGATATAATGAAAACAAAAAAACTAAAAATTAACGGTGATATAAAAGCTTGTAAAATTAAAAGCGAATTTTGGGATTATGAAAAAGATAATAAAAATGCTCAACAAAGTTTAATTTTACTAGATAATGTTCAATTTATCTACGAGTTAACCTTAGCAAAGCTGGAGTTAAAATCTTTAGGTGCTGATTTTGAAATAGCTAATGGCTACAGAGAATTTAAAGTATTAAATAAGTCAAGCGAAATAAAAGATTTGATTAAAAAAAGGAGCGCATATTTTAAAATTATTGATGGAGAATTTACGGATTATTTTCAAATAATTCAAAAAAATCAAACCCGTTCCGTAAACCAGTATCTAACTCACTGGATTTATCCATATAAAGGTAAATTTCATCCGCAAATGATTAGGGCATTACTAAACATCATAGGATTAAAAGCTGGCGATACTGTATTTGACCCTTTTTCGGGGAGCGGAACAACCGCGCTTGAATCTCAACTTCTTGGAATAAATTTCATAGGAATAGATATTTCTCCACTTTGTGTTATTCAAGGGAGAGTTAAAACAGAATCTATTTATGTTATAGATGAAATAGAGAAATTAAAGAACGAAATTTTAGCATATATTATTGCAAATTCATCTAAGACCAATTATTATGATTTTTTGGATAAATTAACAAAAAATGAGAAAGTAAAAAATTTTTACATATTGGCAAGATTGCTTACTATAAGTGATAATTCACGCAGAAATCGTGATTTTGTCAATTCTTTTCTTAAAAATGTTAATTTGATGTTGGCCTCTGTAAAAGATTATCTTCAGATAACGGAAAAATTAAACCTAAAATTAGGAAATGTAAAAATTGAAGTAGATGATGCAAGGAATGTAAAATTGCAGGATAATTCGGTAGATGGTATAATTACTTCTCCGCCTTATTCAATTGCCCTTGATTATGTTCAAAATGATATTCATTCACTCAAGGATTTAGGGTACGATGTTGTAAAAATAAGAGATGATTTTATTGGAGTAAGAGGAAATGGAAAAAGCAGAATTGAGCTTTACAATGAGGATATGGAAAAAGTATATAAAGAAATTTATAGAGTGCTAAAACCCAATAAATATGCTGTTATAGTGATCGGTAATGCTACTTATCAAGGGAAAGAGATAAAAACGGTAGAGTTTACAATCGAGTGCATGGAAAGCATTGGGTTTAAATTAGTTAATAATATAAATAAGATAATCTACGGGCTCTACAATGTAATGAAAAAGGAAAATATTTTGATATTTAAAAAGGTAAACAAAAATAGAGAAAGTAAAGTTTAGAATTCTTCAATGATTGTTAGATAATATTGGATTAGCTATCCACAGTAGCATACCTAAAAATGCCTAATAAATATCTGAATTAGCTACTGATTGTTATGATGTGAATGAATCGAAAGTTTTTAGATGCAAGATAAGTCGAGTTTGGCGGGATAGATGGAATAAGTTTAAAAGTAATGGATTTGGTAAGTCAATAGAGGATATAAAAAATTTAATATGAAAATACTGAGTTAAATTCAATAAAATTCTCTTTACAAATATTGAGTTCAAGAACGGAGATATAGACTAAGAAGAAGTAAAAAAGTATGGATAGATTTTAATAATATTTTAACGAGGAGAGGAATATGTATAACAAAGAAGAATACATAAAAATTCTTGAAAATTCTATAAAACAAATGCTTCAGCCGTTAAAAAATATTCCGTTTAACCTTGCTATTGCAGCAATTTCAGGCAAAAAAGTTATACCTTTTGACTTTAACAACGTAGATCACATACAAGTACTAGAATTATTAAACAAGGCGGCTTTAAAAGCAGGTCATGATATAAACAAATCAGGTATATTAAGATCAAGGCCAAATGAAGTTGGAAATGATATAGAAAGTTATGTCAAAAAAGCTTTAAATTTATATAAATTAAAAGCAGAAACACCAGCCGGTTCAAAGGGACATAAAAAAGCAACAGGTTACCCAGACATATTATTTTGGTTTAATAATAACCCATATTATTTAGAGTGTAAAACTTATAACATTAAAAATATAAAAACAACCCAGAGAACTTTTTATTTTTCGCCTTCTAATGAATTTAAGGTAACTTACGATGCCCCACATCTATTGTTATCTTACGGAATTTATGTGGATGGAGAAAGAGGAGGTAAGCATATATATAAATGTAAAAATTACATGATATTATCTATAGAATCTTTATTACTCGATGTAAAGCCTGAATTTAATTCGGACAATAAAAGAATGTACTCTAATAAAGACGGAGCAATTATTTTATATGAAGGAGAGATCAAATGAAAAGCTAGGAATTTACGTATATTAATTTAAAATTTATTTAAAGCACTGCGGTAGCTCTTATTATATCATAGAATATTTAAAAGATAGATGTACAGGAAGGAGCGTAAATGAAGGATATAAATTAAAGATTTTGATTTGACAGAAAGGTTAAAGTAAACACTTTTTAACTTAAACAATCTCTTGTAATACTTGCTCTAATTTATCAATACTTTCCGCTATTACCTTAACCAACTTAGATTTTATATCTTCGTAATTACCAACAACTCTACATCCTGATGCATCCTTATGTCCACCACCGTCAAATTTACGTGCTATTTTCTGAACGTTAACCTCACTCTTTCCTCTTATAGAAATTCTCCACGTTTTTAAATCTTCTCTTTGAATCATTAAAACGGCAACTTTAACCGTATCTATACTTCTTGCGAAGTTTACAAAACCTACTGCATCTTCTTCTTTTGTATTTGTTTCATTTAAAAAATCTCTAAATACCGTCAGAATTGCTATTTGGTCGTTATGATAAAGTTCCAATGTGGAAAGTGTTTTTGTTAATAACTTTAAAACATTGACTTTATTTCTTTCAAACAGCATTTTTGAAATATTATGCGGATTTGCGCCTTTTTTGACTAAAAATTCTGCTATTTCAAAGGTTTTGTCTGTTGTATTGTTGTATCTAAAAGAACCTGTATCTGTTATCAAACCTGCATATAATGCAGTGGCTATTTTTTCATCTATCAAATTTTCATCCCAATTTCTTAATACATAGGTAATTACAGCAGTTGTAGAAGGACTAAAATCATCTACGATATCATAAATACTTTCAAACTCTCCGCCGATGTGATGGTCTATTCTGATAATTTCATCTGCGTAAATTTCTACACCGGCACGATTTTTATTTGACGCATCTACTAAAATAGCAACAGAAAATTTATGATTTATTGGTAGTTTTTTTATTTCATTTACTTCAGGCATAAAGTCGCAAACAAAGGGAAAATCATCTTTCATAGCCATTGTAACGTTCTTACCAAGTTTTTTTAAGAAAAGATAAAGGGCTATCATGCTACCGATTCCATCACAATCAGGGTTTTCATGTGTAAATATAAGAATATCTTTTTCCTCTCTTTTAAGTCTTTCTATTATTGGAATTAACATTTCCATCTTTTTTACCTCACAGATTCTTTTTTTCATAAGGACAGATATCAGAAACATAGGATTCTTTACATTTTGGTTTGTTTGCAGTACAAGTGTATCTACTAAATAACACTAATACCGACGCTGTTTTTCTCCCAACGCCGGGAAGAGAAATTAATTCTTCTAATGTTTTTGGAATTTGTCCGCTGAATTTTTCTGCAATTGCTTTAGCACATTCTTTTATAAGTTTTGCCTTCCTTTTATAATAACCAAGTGGTTTTAATATTTCTTCAAGGTCTTTTAAGTCTACGTTTGCAAGGGCTTGGGGAGTTGGATATTTTTTGAATAAAATTGGAGAAACCTGATTGACTTTTTTATCGGTAGCCCGTGCAGACAAAATAATGACAGTCAATAGTTGAAACTCATTTTCATAATTTAACTCTATCTTTGGGTCAGGAAAATGCTTTTTTAATCGCTCTATTAACTGCTGCTGTTTAAATTTCATCAGAATAAACTCTTTTGCTCTACCTTTTCTTCTTTAATTTTTAAATTACTTTTTTCTACATCTTTTAACAATGATTTAAATCCTAATTCTTGAAAAATCTGCTTTAGCTTTTCTAAGTTTGGTTTTGATTTTTTTAAGTCTTCTATTTTTATATTTATTTCAATGTTTGTATCTAATTTTATTATTTCTTTCATTCTTTGAAGCTGCTCTTTGTCTAATTCTTTGAATGATTCTTTTAATTTGCCTTTTAATTTATCTGCATTTTCTAAAATATTCTCTAAACTTCCAAATTCCTGTAGTAAAGCAGTAGCAGTCTTTGGACCAATTCCTTTTATACCGGGGATATTATCTACAGCATCACCAGTTATTGTAAGATAGTCTATAAACTGCTGCGGATAGATTCCGTACTTTTCTTTGATTTTTTCTTTATCTAAAAGCTCTTCTTTTACTGGATTAAAGATTTTTATATTGTCTGAAATTAGCTGGTTCATATCTTTGTCAGGGGTAACTATAATAGCTTCGTAGCCTTCTATTTCTGCTTTTTTTGACAATGTAGCGATAATATCGTCAGCTTCATAGCTGGGTATTTCAAGAATTTTTATTCCAAGAAGCTGGATTATTTCTTTTAATATTGGGATTTGTTGTTTTAATGGGTCAGGAGTCTCTTTTCTTGTTGCTTTATACTCACTGAATTTTTCATGGCGAAGAGTTTTTCCAGGAAGGTCAAATGCAACAGCTACGTATGGAGTGTTAAAGATTGATAATGTTTTTAAAAGCATTCTTATAAAGCCGTACACTGCACCTGTTGGTCTTCCATCTGGAGCAGTCAGGGGTGGCAGTGCATAGTATGCTCTGTACAAATAAGATGAGCCGTCTATTAATAAAACTTTATTTTTCATTTTTCAGTATCTTAGCAACTTCTTTCGCAAAGTATGTGATTATAATATCTGCTCCGGCTCTTTTCATAGAGATAAGAGTCTCAAGCATAACTTTTTTTTCATCAATCCATCCAAGCTTACCGGCTGCTTTTACCATTGAATACTCACCGCTAACGTTGTAAGCTGCGATAGGCACATTAAATGTATTTCTTAAATCTCTTATGATATCAAGATAAGACAATGCTGGTTTAACCATAACAATGTCTGCACCTTCCTCTATATCAATAGCTACTTCCCTTAACGCTTCTCTTCTGTTTGCCCAGTCCATTTGGTAGGTTCTTCTATCTCCAAATGCAGGTGTTGAATCTGCCGCTTCTCTAAATGGTCCATAGTAAGAAGATGCATACTTAGCCGAGTATGCCATTATTGGAATGTGTTTATATCCTGCTTCATCTAATGCTTCTCTTATAGTTTTAACAACTCCATCCATCATACCAGATGGAGCTACCATATCCGCACCGGCTTTTGCATGAGATACTACTTGTTTTTTTGTATTTTCAAGAGTAAGGTCATTGTCTACATCATGGTCATGTAGTACTCCGCAATGGCCATGTGATGTGTATTCACAAAAACAAACATCTGTGATTACATACAGATTTGGATAATGTTTTTTAATATGCCTTATAGCTCTTTGGATTATTCCCTCTTCATTCCAAGTGTCCGAGCCAATCTCATCTTTATAGGAAGGAATTCCAAACAAAAGTACTGCCGGAATCCCAAGGTTTACCACTTCATCAAGCTCTTCATTGACTCTATCTAAAGACCATCTAAATATTCCCGGCATAGATGGTATTTCTTTTTTAATATCTTTTCCGTCTTCTATAAAGATTGGATATATTAAGTCATCAACCCAAAGATGATTTTCTCTTACAAGCCTTCTTATATTTTCATTTTTTCTCAGTCTTCTTAATCTATTGACCGGGAACATTTTTTCTCCTAATTAATAATTTCCTTCTGTTCTTTCAGACTTACAAACTTCCTTAATTAGGTCTTTAACTAATTTTCCATTTTCATAAATTCTCTCATGAACTTTATGACATTTTGTTTTTGCATCGTATCCAGCTGGTCCTGCCTGATATACAACTTTTCCGTCTTCAGTTTGATATCTTACTGGTTGGTTAGTTTTTGCACAGCCTGTAACCATAAACGCTGTGAGGACTCCAAGTGCTACTACTTTTTTCATCTTTATTACCTCCAAATTTAATTTTTTAAAATACACTTAATTTGACATATTCTAATTATTATAGCAGTTTCCATTTTTAAAATGTAGTCTCCTAAGGATAATGGAATAAAACCTTTATAAAGATTGGATATATTAAGTCATCAACCCAAAGATGATTTTCTCTTACAAGCCTTCTTATATTTTCATTTTTTCTCAGTCTTCTTAATCTATTGACCGGGAACATTTTTCTCCTAACTAATAATTTCTTTCTGTTTTTTCAGACTCGCAAACTTCCTTAGTTTGGTCTTTAACTAATTTTCCATTTTCATAAATTCTCTCATGAACTTTATGACATTTTGTTTTTGCATCGTATCCAGCTGGTTCTGCCTGATATACAACTCTTCCGTCTTCAGTTTGATATCTTACTGGTTGGTTAGTTTGAACTGCCTCTACAGCTCCTCTCTTTGATATTTCTGCTATTGTAGCTCCAGCTAAGGCGCCAATTACACTACCAATTACACCGCCTTTCCATTTGTTATTATTGGTTAAGATTGCTCCCGCTGTAGCTCCTGTAACTGCTCCAATTAAACCACCTTCATAAGTTGATTGAGAAGGTCTGTAAGTTTCTGCACAGCTTGTAATCATAAACACTGTAAGTACTCCAAGTGCTATTATTTTTTTCATCTTTATTACCTCCAAATTTAATTTTTTAAAATACACTTAATTTGGCATATTCCAATTATTATAGCAGTTTCCATTTTTAAAATGTAATCTCCTAAGGATAATGGAATAAAACCTTCCTTCTTAAGGTATTCAATCTCTTCTCCTTTAAATCCACCTTCATTTCCTATGAAAACTGACGCAGCTTTGAAATTATTATTCATAAGCATTTTAGCTTTATTTTGCTGCTCTTTTTCATAAAATACAACTTTTAAATCATCATTACTTTTAATATTATATAATTTTAAAGGTTTTTCAATAATAATTGGAAATGGTCTTTTGCATTGTTTTATTGAGTTAAGGGCTATTTTTTGCCATTTTTCAAGTTTTTTGGTTACATCTTGTTCTTTTACTGCTGAGTTTTTGGATATTACAGGGATTAGCTTGTAAACTCCAAGCTGTGATAATGGCTCTATAATTTCATCTATCTTTGAAAGTTGGTTTGGCATACATTGATATAACGTTATTTTAAATTCTTCTTCTTTAATGGGGATTTTTTCTATTGGCAGGGCTATAAGCTGATTTTTGCTAATATCTTCTACCTTAGCAAGATAAATATTCCCATCTAATGTATTGATTTCTATTAAATCATTTTGTTTAACTCTTAAAACCTTAACAGCATGATTGTATTCTTGGTCTTTTAAAACTAAATAATTAACTTCCTTTTCTCCTATAAATCTTGGTAACCTCATTTTTAGTCTATCCCTTAATTATAAAACTAAATTTTCTATTCTCGCAATTTTTGTCCTGCAAAAAATTCAATAAAAGTATGAGATTCTTCACTTCGCTCAGAATGACATCATTCGGAAGTTCCTTGTCATCCTGAGTGCATAAATCCAAAGGATCTATTTTTTAAATTTCATAAAATCCACTAATTTCTTGTCTCAATGTAAGCTAAATTTTCTATCCTTAAAATCTCACTTATTCACCCTCTAAACTCTTATACTTCAATCTTATACTGCTTTATTTTTCTCCACAACGTAGCAGGGCTAATTCCAAGAAGCTTAGCAGCTTTGCGCTTATTTCCTTTTGATTTCTTTAATGCTTCTACTATTCTTTTTTCTTCATTAAAAAGAACTTCTTCTGAAATTTCTATATTTCTTTCTTCTGAAAAATGAACAAATTCAGAGTTTAGGTCTTCCACGTCTATAATTTCTTTATTAGCTGTAAAAATGCTAACTGCTTCTAAAAAAGCTATAAGTTCTCTGACATTACCATACCAATCTTTTGAAAATATAACATCCATAGCTCGCTGTGAAATTCTTTTATTTTTCTTAGCTAAAATGCTGTTTACTATCAAAGGAATATCTTCTTTTCTCTCCCTTAGAGGTGGAATTTCTATTCTAACGACACACAATCTATAAAATAAATCGCTTCTAAAATTTTTATTCTGAATTTCTTTAATCAGGTCTTTGTTTGTAGCAGAAATTATTCTTACATCAGATTTTCTTGGTTTGCTTGAACCAAGCCTTTCAAATTCTTTCGTATCTACAAAAACTAATAACTTTGCTTGGGAAGTTAAAGAAAGGTCTCCAATTTCATCTAAAAACAATGTTCCACCGTCTGCCAGCTCAACTTTACCAGGCTTAGAGCCAACCGCTCCAGTAAATGCACCTTTTTCATAGCCAAAAAATTCTGACTCAAAAAGTGTGTCTGGAATGGCTGAGCAGTTTACCGATACAAAATTATTCCTACTTCTAACGCTGTTTAAATGAATCCATTTAGCAAGTTTTGATTTTCCTGTCCCTGTTTCTCCAGAAATCAAAACAGATACGTCTGATTGAGCTACCAAAGAAGCTCTTTCTAAGATTTTTTTCATTTTTATATTTTGAGTGTTAAAGACCATAAAATCTTCGTCTATCTTTTCATCTTTTGTCTCTAAAAATTGAAATAGATATCCTTTTGGATTGTTAAAATAATCATACAAGACCGTGGTTTTAAAATAGCCTTTAAATTGAATTCCTCTTTTGTTTTTTAGAAATATTACAAAATCTTTTTGGTCCAAAAATTCTTTAATGTTTCTATCTGTAAATTTATTAAGATTTTCATCTATTAAGTCAAAATGTTCATAACCAAGAAGCTCTAAAAGACTTTCACTAATTCTTTTTATCTTTAAATTTTCATCTGTAATGATTAAATATAATTCATCTATGTAGTTCATTTGCTACTTTGCAACTTCTCCATCAATTTTTGATATTCAGTGGTATTGTTATTCTTTTGATAAATTTTTGCAAGGGTTAAGATTATATTCTTATCATTTGGATATTTTTCTAAAGCTTTTTTTAAGATATTCTCTAATCCATCAATCTCATAACCGCTATTATATAGAGAAATCAAAAATTCTATAGCAGACATATAGTCTTCCTTGATTGAAAGAGCATCTTTTGCAGATTGGATAGCAAGGGGTATTTGTCCAAGCTTATAATAAAGAGTTGCTACTTTGTATTTAAGTTCATAATCACTTTGATTTTCAACAAAAGCTCTTAAATAAAAGAAAATAGCATACCTGTAATTACCAACATTTTCATATTCAACTGCTTTATTTTTAAAAAAGTCATATTTACTTGAAATCGGTGTTTGAATTGAATTTTTAGCTTCCTGTGTTTGAGGTTGAGGCAAATTTATTGGTGGTAAATTTATCGGTTGCTTCACTAATTGATTTATTGGTGGTAAATTTATCGGCTGCTTCACTACTTGATTTATTGGTGATAAATTTATTGGCTGCTTTACCACTTGATTTATTGGTGGCAGATTTAAGCTTTGTTCCTGTATACTTTTTATTAACTCTTCATCTGTTTTTATCTCATTATTGATGGCTAAATCTACATTTTTTAACTTTTCATCAAGTTCACTTATTAACACATCTGAATTAATAAAATCTTCAACAATTTTAATCTCAGGTTTCCTACTTTTTAGATAATCATAAAATAGATAGCCAATAACGATATAAGAAAATATAACTAAAATAATTATTATTCTAAATTTTATTGATTTTTTCTCTTCTTTTACGATACCAACTAATGGATTTATATCTTTTTTTTCTGTTTCGTCTATCTCTTTACTTGCTTTTTTTAAAAATTCATCTGTTCTCATTTATTCCTCTATCTCGCCTGTTAAGTATAAATCTAAAACTCTACAAATTGCATGGATAAAAGTAATATGAACCTCCTGTATCCTTGCTGTGCTGTTAGACTTTACTATAAATGCTTTATCTACCAAATCTTTTAGCTGTCCGCCGTCTTTACCAAGTAAACCAACTGTAAAAATTCCAAGACCTTTTGCAACTTTTACAGCTTCTATAACATTATTAGAGTTTCCACTTGTAGACATTCCAATTAATATATCTCCTTTTTGACCAAGAGCTTCAACTTGTCTTGAAAAGACTTTATCAAATCCATAATCATTTCCTATGGCTGTTAAAGCAGAAGTATCTGTTGTCAATGCTATTGCAGAAAAACCTTTTCTTTCCTTTTCAAATCTTCCAACTACTTCTGCGGCAAAATGCTGACTATCCGCGGCAGACCCACCATTACCACAAATTAATAGCTTATTTCCAAGCTTCAGTCTTTTTCCTATTAGTATTCCTAAATTAACAATATCTTCTGCATATTCATAAGCAAACTCTTTTTTTAAATTAGCAATTTCTTCAAAGATACTTATAATCTCATTTTCTAACATTTTCCAAACCTATACTCTTGATGTATGATTATTTTAACATATGAGATAAGATACTAAAATATGATATACTTATCTTTAAAACCTTTTCAAAATGGAGAAAGACAATGAGAAAAACAGCTGCCCTTTTTTTAAGCATCTTAACAGTAGCACATTTTTCATCAGCCAGCAGTTTAGAAGATAGAGTAAACCAACTTGAACAGAAAGTTAAGCAGCTTGAAGATAGACTTAACCAGTTGGAAGGTAGACCTATCATTCAAAATAAACAAAAAGAATCTATACTTTTAAATGAAAATAAGCCGGCAGTTGAATATGTTTTATTAGAGAAAAAATTCCATAAAGGCGAAAATAAGCTTTATGATAGAGACGATAAGATACTGTTTGTTTTTAACATTACAAGCAATTTTAAAAAAGATGTAGATGTGATTTATGGAAACCTTATTGTTTATGATAAAAATGGAAATGAGTTGTTAGTTCAACCTGTAAAAGTTTATAAACCATTAGATATACTAAAAACCAACAAAATTAGACCGGGGGAAACATTTAGAAAGACGTTAGAAATTATCTATGAAGATGATAAGCCAAATTTAAGATACGTTAAAGATGCAAGCTTAAATGAGATTAAAGTAGAGCTTAAGTTTAATAAAGTTGAATTTTCTGATGGTAGTATAGAATTTTTAAACTGAATTTGAGAAAAATCATTGATAAATTTTGTTTTAAGATAAATAATTAGGTAAACTGTAAACTTAGAGGTAAATACCTATGGCTGAACAAGATGAATTGACAACATTACAGTTATATATGCAACAGATGGGAAAGCATCGGATGCTTTCTCTGGAAGAAGAAAAAGAGCTTGCCATAAGAGCTAAACAAGGGGATAAAGAAGCTTTAAAAAAACTTGTTGAGGGAAATTTAAGATTTGTTGTAAGCATAGCTAAAAACTTTATGGGTTGGGGTGTGCCTTTAACTGACTTAATAGCTGCAGGTAACTTAGGATTGATTGAAGCTGCAAAAAGATTTGACCCGGATAAAAATGTTAAATTTATATCTTACGCTGTTTGGTGGATCAGACAAGCTATAATGCAAACTATATTCCAACAAACAGGAGCAGTTAGAATGCCTGTTAAAGAATCACTATTTATAGCAAAAGTTAAAGAAACTTATGAAAAATTAAAAGAAGAGCTTGGAAGAGAACCTACGGAAGAAGAGATTGCAAAAAGATTAAATACGTCTGTTAAAAAGGTAAAAAATGCACTATCAATAGTTAGATTACCAATTTCACTTGATATGCCACTTGGTGAAGGTGGAGAAGAGGATTTTACTTTATTAGATGTTTTGTCTAAAAAAGGAACAGAAGATATTGAAGGAGAGTTAATAGAAGAGACGATTCATAAAGAATTGGAAAGTATGTTGGATGTCTTAGATGAAAGAGAAAAACAAATCATAAAAATGAGATACGGATTAAGTGGAGAAGAGCCAAAAACTTTGGAAGAAGCGGGAGAAAAGCTTGGAATATCAAGAGAAAGAGTCAGACAGTTAGAACAAAGAGCATTAAAAAAGTTGAAAGCTGTCGCTTTAAAAAAGCATTTGAAAGATTTCTTATCATAAGGTTTAGCTATGAATTTAATACTCGGATTGGTAGATGTACCTGTAGCTCATACAAAAATTTGCTTACTTGATGGGAAAAATGGAAAGCTCATATACAGAGGATATGACGTAGAAGAATTATTTGAAAAACCAAACTATTTAGAAACTGCCTATCTTTTAATTTTTGGAGATTTACCATCTAAAGCCAAGTATGAAAATTTCAAAAAAGATATTAAACTTCACAGCAGATTAAAATTTCGGATTATAGATGTGATAAAAAACTTTCCAGAAAAGGCACATCCAATAGAAGTCCTGCAATCTGTCGTATCTTGTCTTGGAATGTTTTATAAAAAAGAAAATGTCTTAAATGAAGATTATCAATATCTATCCATCGTAAAGCTTTTAGCAAAAATCCCTTTAAACTTATAAGACCAACAGAGATATACATTGGAGAAATAAATAAAAAATACAATGATAGAAAAGTTTAAAAACATTCTACTTTTAAAGTCCCATAGCGCCGGAATAGGAGATATTTTAAGAAGTTCAGCAGCTTGGAAAGCTATAAAAAATAAAAGTCCTGATGCAAATCTTCATTTATTATTTATCACAAACCACCCAGGTTATCCTTCAGAAGAGCTTATAAAAAACATCATTTACTGTCAAGCTTTCACACTACAAACAAAGAGTACTTTAACAGTGTTAAAGATTTCAAAAAGGCAATAAAGTTGGCAGATGAAATTATAAACGATGTTAAACCTGACTTTATTGTAGACTTTGAACCTTATGGTTTAGAAACAACGATAGTTTCATTGATTGGAAGGTTAAAATACAAAATCTCAACCTTAGGAATAAATGAAGTTTTTCCAAGAGGTTTTTTATACACCTATCATGCAGACTCTGTAAAGAAATTTATGAAAAAGCATAACATGAGTGTTTTAAATTATACAGACAGGGATTTTGTTGTTTTGGATAGACTTGGTATAGAAAGAGGAGATATTCAAATAGAAATTAAAGAGACAGAAGAAGCCAAAAAATTTAGAGAAAATTTGAGAAAAAGCTTAGGATTGCCTGAAAATCAAGAAATTTTGATTGTAAATATAGGTTGTGGTACTGAAGATGCTGTCCTAAAAAGACCGGATTTTAGTATTTATGAATTTTTAATATCAAAAGCTTATATAAAGTACGGTTTAATTCCCGTTTTAATCGGTGCAAGATTTGAGAAAGACATAAATCAAGATTTTATAAAAAAATTTAGTTTAAAACATAAAGAAATTCCTATTTTTGATATAGCGGGAGAGACAACAATAACAGAGTCTGTTGGGGCAATAAATGCAGGAAGGATTGTTATATCAAGCGATAGCGGACCATATCATATAGCGGTAGCTTTAAAAAAGCCAAACTTAGCTTTGTTTAACTTTGAAAATACTCCACACTATCATTATAATCCTTGGACTGTTTGCAAATTAGTTAATCCACCAGATTTTAATCAGTTGGAAAAGGATTTAGATTATTTGTATAGTTTAAAGATGAGATAATCTTAAACGCCATCTTACAAAATCTTTTGTTAAATGAGACTGCTTGCAAAAATTCACATCGTCATTCTGCAGCCGGCGAAGAATCTCATTTTTTCTTTTAAAATTAAAAAAATCAAAAGATGAGATCCTTCGGACTAAAGTCCTCAGGATGACACAGGAAGGTAAGCTTACGAGAATTTTGGAACACTCTTTCTTAAACGCCATTTTATAAAATCTTTTGATAAATTGTATTCTGTTAGAATTTTTAATTTTTCTTTAAGACTTATTTTTGCTCTTTTTAAGTATTTAAAAAGATTAATTTCTAAGTCTTTTGTATAACCATTTTTTTTGCAATATTCATGCTCATTTAGTAGTAGATATAAAACTTCAATATTTAAATCTTTTCCTTTTGTTGTACTTGTATTCTTTTTATGAATTCTGAAATAAGTTAACTGATTATCTAAAAAGTAAAATTTTGATACTTTTGATAATTTTAGCCACATAGGATAGTCTTCGTTAATGAACTTTAATTTTTTATCTTTGTAGTAAAGATATTCATTCCAGCCGTTTACTTTTTCAAGCCATCTTTTTCTAAAAAAATTTCCCATTGCAGGAATAAAATTCCCTCGTATTAAGAACCTATAGTGGCAAATATCTTTGCTGTTTAACCAAGGATAGTGGTATCTCATTAATTTCATCCAAGTATCAAACTTTTTTCCTTCTGATGTATAATAAGTCAGATAATCTTCTTCGTCTATAAAAAACACATCAGAAAATATAAAAGAGTAATCTTCACTGAGTTTTTTAAACGTTTCTATGTTTAAATAAATTTTATCTTTATACATAACATCGTCAGATTGAATATAAGTAAAATACTCTCCTTTTGCTAAGTATAACCCTCTGTTTAAAGAGTCTGTTAGTCCTAGATTAGTATCCTTAAAAATAAATTGATAACTATTAAACCTGTTTTTTATGTCAGATTCCAAAGATTTAATAATATCGATGGAATTATCAGAAGATTTATCATCTATAACTATAAGCTCAATATTTTCATATGTCTGATTCATTACGCTTTTGATAGTTTTATCTATATACTTTCCATGATTGAAAGACGGCACTACAACGCTTACCAATTCTTCCATTTTACCTCTCTATTAAATTTTTGTATTCTTTGCACATACTATAGATAGAAAGCTCTTTTGCTGTCTCATAGGCGTTTTTAGATAAAGACTCTTTCAGCTTTTCGTTAGATAAAAGTGTATCTGTATGATTTGCAAGTGTAATATAATCCTTGGGCTTAAAAACAAGACTATTAAAATTATCCTTTGCAAATGGAACAACATCTGTACTAATAACAGGCTTTCCTAAAGCCATTGCTTCTAAAGTTGACATAGAAAATGATTCTCTTATAGATGATGTGATATATATATCGCAATTTTTAATATAAGGAAATGGATTTTTTATAAAGCCAACTAAAAAAACTTTATCTTCTAATTTTAAGCTTTTGATTAGATTTTCTAAATCATTTCTTTTACTTCCTTCTCCAAGTATGTATAGAAAAGGTTTTGTTTTTGAATGGTATACACCTTTTATTAAAGTTTCAAAATCTTTATCTATGCTTAACCTTCCAGCTGATACTATACAAGGCTTGTTTAATGTAGGTTGAAATGCATTGGATAATTTAATAATTTCTTGTATATCTACGCCGTTATAAATCACTTGGATTTTGTTTGGCTTTAAATTAAAGTGTTCAACCAAATCATCTTTAGCCTTATTTGAAACTGCTACTATTAAATCAGCGTATTTGTAATACTTTTTTATAATCCTTTTCTCTTTTTCTGAATATAACTGTGCAGTCACATGCTCAACAATTATTAATTTAGATTTTAATAAATTTTTTGATTTTAAATAAGACAGTCTTGTGTTTGTATCTCTTAGATGTGAAATTACTACATCAAAATTTTTTAAGGCTTCTTTTAGCTTGTATAACAATAGTTTTTCATATAGAAACGATGGAAGTGGTGGCTTTTTGTTGAAAATTATCGTTGGTTTAAAATCTACGTTTAGCTTAACTATTTTTTTAGCTATGATAAATTCATTTTTATATTTATCTTTTAGACAGTTGTAAATGCTAACTGCTACTCTTTCTGCTCCGCCGCCTGATAAGGTGTTAATTACGTGTGCTATCTTTAGCATTTAGACTATTCCTTATCTCCTTTACTTTTCCATTTTCAAACACTATAAACATATCACATTTTTCTAAAGTCTTTAATCTGTGTGCTATTATCAAGATTGTTTTATCATGAAAATGAGAGTAAATCTCTTGCATTACGGAGTTTTCTGTTTCTTCATCTAATGCGGAAGTGCCTTCGTCTATGATGATAATGTCAGGATTTTTTAGAAAGATTCTTGCTATTGTAAGTCTTTGTCTTTCTCCTCCTGATAGACTGCTTCCTCTTTCGCCTATTACTGTTTTTACTGTATCTTTTAATCTAAAAACAAAATCTGCTTTAGCTTTTTTTAGTGCGTTTATTATTTCTTTTTCTGTTGCATCAGGTTTTGCAATTTTTAAATTGTTTTCTATCGTGTCATTAAAAATAAACACATCTTGAGTAATGACTGCGATTTTGTCTTTTACTGTTTTAATGTTGTACTCTTTTAAATCTGTATCATCTAAAATTATATTTCCTTGGTAATTTCTAAAAACTCCGTATAAAAGCTTTACAAAACTACTTTTTCCAGAACCTGTTTGACCAATAATGCCGACTTTTTGACCTTTCTTTATCGATACATTTATATCTTCAAGTATTTTATTTTCGTTTATTTTTAAGCTAACATTTTTGTACTCTATCTTTTCTTTTAAACCTTTAAATTGTATGCCATCTTCTTTTTCTTGTGGAATGTCAAGTAAAAATTTTATTCTTTCTATAACAGGATTTACGGCTTTTATCTGTATCAATCCTCTTTGTAGAATTTGAGAAGAGTTTACTAAAATCAGTAAGGCAGATAAAAATGAGAAAAGGTCACCTGTTGTTAGCTCTCCGTTTATTATTCTTACTCCACCGTAGAGTATAATTCCGCCAGCTGCTAAGTATGAGGCTATCTCTATAGATGATAAGAAAAATACATCGTAAAGTGCGTTTTTTCTTTGATTTTTAAAAAATCTTTCATTTATAGATTCAAAAACTGATAGAATTTTTTCTTTGCTATAAAGTTTTATTGTCTCAAGTCCATACAAAAGTTGATTTATAAACTGTGTATACTGTCCTGCTGATTCTTGAACTCTTTGAGAGTACTTTTTTCTTTTTTCTCCAAAGTAGTTAAATGAGATGGCAAAAAGCGGTGTTGCAAATAAAAAAATTATAAACAGTTTCAAATCTCTGTAAATCAAAACTCCAACCATTGCAATCACTGTAAACAGCTGTGTGAAAAAATCAACGCCGATTAAAATCATTGCAGATTTAAAGGCTTCTATATCGTTTGTTGTTCTGCTTAGTATTTCTCCGTACTGCTTTCCAAAGAAAAATGACATGTCTGCGTTTAAGATTTTTTTAAAGATATTTTCTCTAAGATTTTTCATCACTTTATAAAGTGCCAGTGGATACATGTACTCTTTAAAGATAAATCCAATCTGTTTTATGATTACAAGCAGCAAAAGTATAAGAATGATTAGTTTAAGTTTGTTTAAATCTTTTTCTATAAAGACTTTATCTATAACATCTTTGACTATAAAGGTTAAACCTGCTAAAGCTCCGGCTTCTACAACACTTCCGATGAGTGCTAAAAAAAGAAGTAGTTTATACTTTTTAAAGTTTTGGTATATAAACTTAACTGCTAAAATTCTGTAGCTCCTTTAGAAATTTTTCTAAAATTATCTTTTTTGTGTATTTGTTTTTAAATTCATTATAACCATTTTCAACGATTGTTTTATACAAATTTTCATCTGATAAAACTTTGTCTAATTTTTCAAATACTTGTTTATAATTTCCTTTTTCTGCTACTATGCCGGTTTTAAAATCTTCTACTAAATATTTTAAATTCTCCACATCGTAAACGACGACTAAACTCTTGACTGTAAAGCCTTCTACAACAGTTCTTCCAAAGCTTTCTTCTCCTTTTGATAGTGCAAGTACAAAATCAGAAGCTTTTAAAAAATACTCGGGCTTGTTTGTGTATCCTGTTATTATGTATTTATCGGATAATCTGTACTCTTTTATCATCTCTTTTGCTTTGGGAAGTTCTTTTCCATCTCCAATTATCAAAAATTTTAAGTTATCATACTTTTTAGTAAGAAGCTTAGACACTTCTACAAAGTCAAAAATACCTTTACCTTCTGCAACCTTTCCAATAAATGTTATGACTTTTTCATTTGGATTTATCTTTAGCTGCTGTCTAACTTGCTGTTTTTCAAATTCAAGGTAGTAAAACTTTTCTTCGTCAATAAAGTTGTACAAAACTGTGATTTTATTTTCGGGTATTCCATCTTTCATAAGTCTTAATTTGCTTGCATAGCTGACTGCAAAAATCTTGTCTACATTTGGAAGTATAAACTTTTTTATGAAAAACGGCTGATAGTTTAGCATATGTCTAAAAAGGATAATCTTACTGCTGGAGAGTTTAGCGGCTAAAAAGGTGTTTATATACTCATTGCCGTTGTTTCCAATCACGAAGTCAGGCTTTAGGGTTTTGGCTAATTTTAATAGTTTTATTGTGTTTGTTGGTGAAAATTCAGACTTTAAAGTTATGTAGAATTTGTTTTTATCTGATGTATTTTTATCTACAAACCCCCCTTTGGCAACGGCTTTATAGATTGTAAGATTGTCCGTTTTTTCTAATGCATTAATAAAGTCGATAGAGTGTTGCTCCGTTCCTCCAGGGTTTGGGTTTGGGTTTGCGTTAATCCATAGAATTTTTATATTAATGTTTTCCATAGAACCTTTGGCAATGAGTAAAATCCTGAAATCATTACTCGTTTTATCTCATAAAAATTATCACTTTGCTCTAAACTTCCTTCTTTTGTTGTAAAAGCATACTTATAACCTGCTTCTATAACTAAATCTCTAATGGTCTCGTTATAGTCTCCGTATGGATAGCAAAAGCATGTTATCTCTGTTGATAGCATATCTTCTAACATTTTTTTTGAGTCTTGAATCTCTGTTTTTGCTATTTCTTTTGGTATTTTTGTCAAAAATGGATGCGTCAATGCGTGAGAGCCTATTTCAATGCCTTCTTTATAAACCCTTTTTATCTCTTCCCAGTTCATTAATTTTTTCCTTACGTTTAACTTTTCATAATCCCATTGGTTAAAACTGCCTACCAATCCAGCGGGAACAAAGACGATAGCATTAGCGTCGTATTTTTTAATTATTGGAAAAGCATTATCGTAAAAATCCTTAAAACCATCATCAAATGTTAGTAAAATAGATTTTTTTGGATTATTTTCAAGCTCTTTTGTTTTTACAAAGTTGTATCCAAGTTTTTTTAAGACTTTTAGCTGTGTTTCAAATTTGTTTGGTTTAACATATAACGATTTTAATTTAGCTTCTTTTGGTGGTATGTCTATATTGTGATACATAAAGATTTCCATAAAAAAAATTACTCCGATACTAAATCAATTGTAATAAGTCTGAGAAAAAATTCAAAAAAGCAAGAGATTCTTCGCTTAGAGTAGTGAATTATTACCTTATCTGCCATCTTGAGGCTGTAAAGCCGAAGGATCTCCTGATTTAAAAAGTGAAAAAAGAGATTCTTCGCCGGCTGCAGAATGACAAAGAGATTTAGATCCTTTGCCGATTGCAGAATGACAAAAAGACCGATATATTTCGCCGGCTGCAGAAAGAAACCGCTGATAAATTTTTTATCATCATTAGAACAAAGTGTGAAATTTAACACCCTACGCATCGATTACAAGTAATCCTTCAAAACTTTTGGAATTTCAAAGGTTCCGTCAGGTTTTTGGTAGTTTTCCATTATGGCTATTAATGTTCTTCCAACTGCTAAACCTGAACCGTTTAATGTGTGTACGTAGTGATTTTTTCCGTCTTTATCTTTGTATCTAATCTTAGCCCTTCTCGCTTGAAAATCTTCTGTGTTGGAACAGGAAGATATCTCTCTGTATCTATTTTGAGATGGTATCCAAACTTCAATATCATAGGTCTTTGCAGCAGAAAAACCCATGTCCCCCGTGCATAATAAAACAACTCTGTAAGGTATTTCTAACAGTTGAAGAATTTTTTCTGCTTCATTTACAAGTTTTTCAAGCTCATTGTAAGAATCTTCAGGCTTAACGATTTTCACAAGCTCTAGCTTATCAAACTGATGCTGTCTGAGAATTCCTTTTACATCTTTTCCATGAGAACCTGCTTCTTTTCTAAAACATGGAGTATATGCTGTGTAGTACTTTGGTAAATCTTCTTCGCTTAGTATTTCATCTGCATGAAGATTTGTCAATGTAACTTCTGCTGTTGGTATTAGATACAAATCCTCATCTTCTATTTTGTATAAATCATCTTTAAATTTTGGGAGTTGTCCTGTTCCAAATAAGATTTCCGGTTTTACCAATGCAGGAGTCCATACTTCTGTGTATCCATGCTGTTTTGTGTGAACATCAAGCATAAAGTTTATTAAAGCTCTTTCTAATCTTGCAGCTTCTTTAAACATTACAGTAAATCTTGAACCTGAAAGCTTAGCTCCTCTTTCAAAATCTAAAATACCAAGCTTTTCTCCAATTTCAAAGTGAGATAATGGCTCAAAATCAAACTTCCTTGGCTCCCCCCATCTTCTTATCTCTATATTATCGTTTTCATCTTTTCCAACAGGAACATCGGACGCAGGTAAGTTTGGAATGTAGTAAAGAACATTATTAAACTCATTTTCGATTTCTTGAAGTTTATCTTCTAAATTCTTTATTATCTCTCCAATCTGTTTAACTGTCTGCTGTATTTCTGTTGTATCTTTACCTTCCTTTTTTAGGATTGGAAAAAACTTAGATTTTTCATTTCTTTCAGCTCTCAGACTTTCTATCTCTTTTATTATTTTTCTTCTTTCTTCATCTATTTCTAAAAGTCTATCTATAAGTTTTAGATAACCTTCATCTCTTGTTTTTAATCTTTCTTTAACAAAATCAGGATTTTCTCTGATAAGCTTTATATCAATCATTACTTCCTCCAGCTTTACTTTATGATTTAAAAATATATATATGTCGGGTGAGAAATTCAATAAAAGCAGGAGATTTTTGCCGGCTTCAGAATGACAATAAAGTTGTCCTTCCTTAAACGCTTATCAATCAACCTTTTCCTGTCATCCTGAGGTAGTAAGGCCGGATCTCCTTTTTAATTTATAAAAACTGCTAATTTCTCACTCAAAGGTTATTATGATTTAAGGATATATATTATAACTCTAAATCTTAGATAAACCTTGGGTGATAAATTATCTTCATAGTTTACTTTTTCTAAAAAAGCTATAACCAATAGCATATGCATATAGATAAGCAACAAAAGTTTTAATCTTTCTCCATCTACTTACAAGATTGAAATTCTTTATTTGAGAATTTACTGCTTCAATAATTTGTCTTTTACTCTTTTCTTGTTTATCTTCATATACTTTAATATATTTACATCCTTTATAACCTTTATCTCCTATAAATTCAAATTTGGGAGTTAAAATAATGTTGTGTCTAAATAAAATTATAAGGAGGAATAATAATGGATAAAAAAGAATACTTTGAAAAAATATTAGACAGATCAACTGAAGAATTAGTAAAAGAATTTTTTCCAGACGGTATAACAACTCAAAAAAAGATAGGTATAAGAAAACTTTTAGAATCTGTTGTGGAACTGGTCATGAACCAAGAAAGAAATTTCTTTTTTGAAAATGACGATGATAACAAAACAAATGGATATTATAAAAGAAGCCTAAATACTGGTTCCTTCAAGCTTAACATAAATGTCCCAAGAGATAGAAAGGGTAAATTTAGACCACAAATACTACCTGACTCTTATAAAAGAGTTAATGAAGATTATATAGACTTTCTTATGAGTTTAGTATCCAATAGATACTGTAGAAAGCAAGATAGATTCTACATTAAAAAGCTTGGGGTTTAAACTACTTTAAAACAACATATGGATGCAATCAAAAAACAGCTTATAGAAAGACTTGAATGATTTCAAAACAAGAGAGCTTCCATCGGATGCATTTGTACTGTATATAGATGCATATCACTGTGATATAAAAGAGAAAAACAAAATCAAAAAAAGCTTCTGTTTATGTAGTTCTTGGAGTGGACTTACAAGGAAACAAAGATATATTTGGATTTTACACATTTTTCAGTAGTGAAAACAAAGCAGACTGGATAAAAGTATTCAATGATTTAATAGATAGAGGACTAAAAAGGGTAATGCTTATAGTAAGTGATGTTTTCCTGGGATAACAAAAGCCATAGAAACACTATTTCCTTATACAGACCATCAGCTATGTTTAGTCCATTTACAAAGAAACGTTAGAAATCAGATGGATAAAGAAGATTCACAAGTATTTAACAAAGAACTAAAAAACATAAAAGAAAACAGCTTAGATTATGAAGATGGATTAGAAAAATTAGATGATTTATGTGGTAGATTTAAGTCTGAATATCCAAGCTTTATAAAACATATTCAATCTAACAAAGAGAGATACTTATGTTTTTTAAAATATCCAGAAAATCTAAGAAAGCACATATACACAACAAATCCAGTGGAAAGTGTTAATAGCATGATA
>Ga0081479_107049_pt1 | contig 22062 bp, 22 predicted proteins | sample MamHotmetagenome_FD_70984 | JGI IMG/M metagenome (GOLD analysis project Ga0081479, IMG submission 70984) | Hot spring cone microbial streamer communities from Mammoth Hot Spring (Liberty Cap Streamers), Yellowstone National Park, USA - T=72 v2... | ecosystem: Environmental > Aquatic > Thermal...
TTCCCTGTCGTAGTCTATTTCCTTATCATCCGATAGTTTCGCAAAGTTATGCTTGATATTTACATCCATACCAACTGCTTTGTTGAACGACTTGAATACAGGCTCCTTTCCCTCATATGTAGTGGAGATATTGAGCTTGTTTTTCTTCAAACTCAGGTAAAGAATAAACTCTTTCCCAATTATCTCTTTGGTGTGATATTCATCATTTATCTCGAGGGGAAGTCTGTACTCTTTATTTCCTTTCATCTTGAAGATGAACCAGTGCTTGTAGAGAGAATTTGTGTTGTCTACCTCTATTCGTGCATTATTAATACCTTTTGCCGAGGTCAACCTCACGGAGTAATCGGTATCAAACTTAATAAGTTTGATTTTTGAAAGAAGCCTATTCTGTATATCTTTAGCAAGGTTTAAAATCCTATCAAAGTACGGCTTTGTCTTGTAGTAGTTCAGTAAATCTTTCACTGCACCATTAGTAATCTGAGGTTCTATGTCTTTACTGAAATCAAGATAGACAAGGTACTTAATCAATCTTGTTAGTTTTGTAGACCTAAACTTTATCTCAAAGTATTTTGTATCACCTTTCTTATGTCTCTTACCACTCCTTGAATATCTTTTAACAACTATCTTATCCTGTATTCTCACCTTGAAATTCTTCATGTGCTTTCTCAATGCATCTGCATACTTATCTACTATCATATGATGTTCTTTCTGTATGTTCCAGGCAAGGATTACATCATCTTTAACGATGTTATACTTTGCTCCCAACTTCTCTATCCCATCTGAAGTGAGTAAGAGATTCCTATTGTTGTAGACATACTGAGAGAGCATATTCTTGTAGTTGCTTATGATTTCCAGCATTTGCTTCACATCATTACCCTTTCCAGTATTAAAGTACTTGGAGGTGTAGAGGATAGACCTAAGATTAGGTTTTTTATCCTTATCCTTTTTCTTTCCCATTGGCATCCTCTTTTCTATCAATTAAACTCAAACATTTATTTGCTTTCATATCACATTATACAGCAAATCAACACTCTGTCAAGATAGTATTAAAAAATGTATATGAGTGTAAACAGCATGAATCGATTTGGTGACTATAAGTTTTGCATTGATTTTGTGGTTTTTCGAAAGAATAAGAGCAAGTCCTGTCCCTACAATTGCAATGGTGTCGTTTGTAAAAATGGAAGATAAGAGTCCAAAAAAGAACAACATCTGAAGGATGAGGATATCTACGCTTTTTGCTCTGTTAAATATCTTAAATGCAAGATATTCAAGAGAGCCACTCAGTTCAAGGGCACTTCCCAGGATGAACATAAAGAACAAGAAGAATAATACTTCAAAATTAATTGCGTTTATTGCTTCTTTTAAGGAGATTTGACCAGATAACAACACAAGGATTGCACCAAGGGTCATTGCCTGCCACATCGCAATCTCGTATTTGCCAATTTTCCTTACGGATATAAGAATAATAACTACTGAAAGTATTATAATTGAAGCCATACGCTAAATTATACCAGAATTATATGGGGCTAAATTTTTGATTAAGATAAATTAATAAAAATCGTTTTACATCAATGTAAATATAGAGGCACTCCGAAAAATATTTTTATAGTCGAGGTTTTTCTATTGCAAATATCTGGATTTGGTGTATTATAGGATACAATCGTAAAAGATTGAATTTTTTAAGAAGGTTGGTATTTAAGAATGGAAAGATTCAAAGGAACAGTCAAGTGGTTCAACGCTCAGAAGGGTTTCGGTTTTATCGTCCCTGATGATGGAAGTAAAGATCTTTTTGTACACTACTCTTCAATTAAGGCTAATGGTTTTAGATCCTTAAAAGAAGGCGACAAGGTTGAGTACGAAGTAGAAAAAACTGACAAAGGCGCAAAAGCTGTTAACGTTACAATCATATAGTTTGACCTATTGATTGAAGGTATTGCCCGGAAGTACTTCCGGGCAATATTTAATTTCGAGGAAGGCTTTGTCTTCCTCAAACTCCACCAAAAATTAATTTTTGCCGTTTTTGGGGTTAGTTGGGAAGGGGTCTTTTTCCCCTTCCCAATATTTGGGGATTTTTCCTCGCAAACAACACTTGTCAGGATGACCACACGGAGTCATCCCGAGACGATCTTGCTTTTATATTATTCCTAATTTCTTGCCTGCTTTTTCAAAGATTGATAGTGCCCTATCAATTTGTTCTTCTGTATGCGTTGCTATGTAACTTGTCCTTAAAAGCGAATCATTAGGTTGCACTGCAGGAGGAAAAACAGGGTTTACATACACGCCAAGGTCAAGTAGTTCTTTCCATATCATTACTGTCTTCCACTTGTCCCTTATGTAAACAGGAATAACGGGAGTATTGCTGTTCCCTATATCAAAGCCTAATTCCTTAAGACCTTTTCTCATTCTATTTGCTATACTCCATAAGTGCTCAATTCTTTCGGGCTCCTCTTGCATAACCTTAAGAGCGGCAAGGGCAGCGGCTGCAGAAGCAGGTGTCATTGAAGCAGAGAATATGAATGGTCTTGCATAGTGCTTTATGTAGTTAATTACATCTTTATCTCCTGCTATGAATCCACCCAAACTTGCAAATGACTTACTGAATGTGCCCATTATAAGGTCGGTATCAGCCTCAAGTCTAAAGTAGTTTGCAGTCCCACGCCCATTTTCTCCCAAAACACCTATGGAATGTGCGTCATCAACCATAAGCCTTGCACCGTATTTTTTCTTTAATTCAACAATTTGTGGAAGAGGTGCAATATCTCCAGCCATTGAGTAAACGCCATCAACGATAATAAGTTTTCCGGCATCGTCTGGTATTTTTGATAGCGCTTTTTCAAGGCTTTCCATATTGTTGTGTTCAAATCTTACAAATTTTGCATGCGACAGGTTCCATCCGTCAACAATAGAAGCGTGGTCTTCCTTATCCATTACAGCGTAATCCTTTGGCGAAAGAAGTGCAGATATTGTTCCTAAATTGGTTTGATATCCGGTTGAGAATACAAGGACTGCCTCTTTATGCAGGAATTCAGAAAGTGCATCTTCAAGTTCTCTGTGTATTTTTAAAGTGCCATTCATGAATCTTGAACCAGTTGCAGAGGTCCCATATTCATCAATGGCCTTTTTTGCAGCCTCTTTTACCTTTGGATGGTGCGTAAGCCCGAGATAATTATTCGAGCCAAGCATAATAATTCTTCTTCCTTTGTAAACAACCTCAGTCCCTTCTGTCTCTTCAAAGGGAAGGAAAAATGGATAAAGTCCTTGCTCTTCTGCAATTTTTGCGTCATAAAGCGCACTTCCTTCTTTGTAGTTGTAGCATTTTTCAAATAAGTCCATATTATCACCTCAAGTTATTTTATACTTTTTACGAACTTTTACAAATTTGAGTTTTGAAACTTTTCTTATATAATTCTTCTATAAGGAGGTTGCAAATGGAAGCAGTTATTGTTCGAAACCTCACAAAGCGATATGGCGAAGTGAATGCAATAGATGGAATTAATTTTGAGGTTAACGAAGGCGAAATATTTGGACTTATCGGTCCGAATGGTGCAGGTAAAACAACTACTTTGAGGATTCTTTCTACAATTATTAAAAAAGATAGTGGCACAGTCCGTATTTTTGATTATGAACTTGGAAAAGATGACGAACACATAAGAAGTATTATAAGTTATCTTCCAGAGGAGGCAGGCGCTTATAAGTCGCTTACAGGCATTGGTTACCTCCAATTTATGGCAGGATTTTATGCAAAGAGCAAGAAAGACTTTGATGAAATTCTTGAAAGAGGTATTGAGATTGCTTCTCTTGGTGAACGTATAAAAGACAAGGTTTCAACATACAGCAAAGGTATGACAAGAAAACTTCTTTTAGCACGAGCACTTATGCACCTTCCGAAACTTGCAATCCTTGATGAACCAACATCCGGGCTTGATGTTGTAAATTCTGTAGAAATTAGAAATATGATAAAAGACTTCGTTAAAAGAGGCGTAACAGTATTACTTTCCTCACATAACATGCTTGAAGTTGAATTTCTTTCAGATAGGGTTGCCCTTATAGACAAAGGGCATATTCTCGATATCGGGACACCTGAAGCGCTTAAATCAAAATACAATGCAAGAAACCTTGAAGAGGTATTTATGGGAGAAGTCCAATGAAAAACTTTCTTAATTTGCTAAAGAAGGACATAAAGGAAATAATTACACCACAACTTCTTGTCCCACTTGTGATTGTTGTTGTCTTTTATTCTTTTATTGGCAATGTGATGCAAACAGAAACGAAAAAGGCATCATCACCTCAACCAGTGCTTGTTGTTGACTATGATAAAAGTGCAACTTCAACACAGTTTATTGAGAGTTTGAAGGCAGTTTCCATACCAGAAGTATATTCAGGTGGTATTGTCGATCCCATAACAATTGCGAAAACGAAGAACATCGATGTCATTATTGAAGTGCCACTTGGCTTTGAAGCAAGCATAAAATCGTTTAAGCAACCTGAACTCAAAATATATTCAGTAATAAATGGCATTTCAATGGTTTCTATCGCAGGTCCTCAAAAGGTAAAAAGTGTTGTATCGGCTGTATCCGAGACTCTATCGGATATGTATATAAAGAATTTTACAAATATTGACCCTTCGATAATCAAAAACCCAATTGTCCTTAAAGAATATGTTGTGGTAAACGGGAAAATTGGAGAAGCTTCCCCTGAAATGGTTTCGAATTTGCTTATGTCCCAGGTGATTTTCATTCCCATCATTCTTGCTTTTGTTATCATATTTGCATCTCAAATGATAGTAAGTCTTATTGCAAGTGAAAAGGAAAATAAGACTTTTGAAACACTTATGACTGTGCCTGTAAAACGACCATTTATAATTCTTTCCAAGATGCTTGCTTCATCTATTATGGCTTTGATAATATCGGTTTTCTATCTTATTGGTATGCGAAGTTACTTCAACGGAATTTCAATGGGCGAGTTTTCAAGTACCCAGGGTTCTTCAATCCTTAAAGCGCTTGGGCTTGTCTATACGCCCGTGCAGTATTTTTACATTGGGCTTTTGCTTTTCCTTACGATTGTTGCATCCCTTGCCCTCGCAAGCATCCTTGCAGTCTTTGCAGAGGACACGAAGTCTGCACAGATGTATCTTACCCCTCTTATGATTCTCATAATGATTCCTTATTTTCTTTCGCTTTTTACAAACATTGACACCTTAAGCCTCCCCTTAAAAGTGATTGTATATCTTATTCCGTTTTCTTACCCGTTTATTGCGTCTCAAAAAGTTCTCTTTGGAAGTGTATCAATTGTTTATATTGGTGCATTGTATTTGCTTCTCTACTCGGCGATTTCGATTGTTATTGCAACAAGGATTGTCTCATCCGATAGGATTTTTACAACAAGGGTTAGAAAAAATCGCATTAGGTTTTTTAGTCGATAGATGAAAAAGGTTATAATTTTAGTTTTACTTTTTGTGCTTATTTTAGAAGTCCCTTCGGCAAAAGGTGATGCCACAAACTCCTCAATTCCAACTTTAAACAAACTTAAAGGCATTTGCGTGAGGGCTGATGATTTGTCGAAGATTGGTGTTGACAAGGCACTAAAAGAGATCAAAGAATATGGATATAATGCAATTTTTGTCCTTGCAAAGACGCCGGAGGGAAGCGTTATTTTTAAGTCAAACAATTTCCCGGTGCTTGTTCCCGCCCTCCCTCAAATAATAGAGAGCGCAAGAAAATACAACCTCAAAGTTTATGCATACTTTCCTGTGATGATGGATAAAAATTATGCAACCAAAAACCCGAAAGATTTAATGGGGAATCTTGGATACGGAAAGAATACATATTATGTAAGCCTTCTTTCTAAGAACTACATAAGCTACATAAAATCATTCTTAAAGGAACTTCTCCAACACGATGTTGATGGCATTGTTTTTGACTATATAAGATATCCAAACGGAAGTTATGACTTTTCGGATGCGTTTGTCTCATTAGGCAAGGCAAATGGCATAAATATGGACTATGTGAAAAGTATTGCCTACAAAACATTTATTAAGCCTGCCGATTGGAAAACAATGTTTACTCTTTACGGACAAGGCGACAAAGACATTGTAAATTGGGTAAATCTAAGGGAGAGCGTCTTAAAGGATGTTGCGGAAGAGTTGAAGGCATTTGCTGTTTCTATAAACCCCAATTTAAAATTTGGTGCATTCCTTGTTTCTCGTGGCTATAGATATACTCTTATTGAAGATACACCATCCATAAAAAAGTCTTACGCCTATGAGAGGGTTAACTTTGCCTATTTTGGAGACACATTCAAAGGTATTCTTGATTTTGTAATACCAATGGTTTACCTCTCAAGCCTCGAAGAGACACCTGACTATGCAGAAGTTGTTGCAAAAAGGATTAAAGAACTTACAAAAGGATCCCTTGATATCTTTATAGGGGTAAATCCAGACAAAATTTCCTATAGCGATACTGAACTTGAGATATACTATTCTTATCTTAACTCATCTGGAGTTGTTCTCTTTAGACACCCGTTGTTTACGATGGGAGATATAACATTAGAAAGCCCGTTGAAAGTTGGAGAAAGCGTTTCCTATACAATCAAAAATAGCCTATCGAAAACATGGACATCTACTTTAACATTCACTGACACTTTTATACCTCCTGCAAAAAGTGAAGTTATCGTGAACCAGTTTTATAAGTTTTATACGCTAACCTTTACCGTAGGCTATAATACTTACATTGTAAATGACAAATTTTATTCGATGGATGTGCCTGCCGTTTTAAAAGACTCAAGGACATTTGTCCCAGTAAGGTTTTTAACTGAGGCTCTCGGCTTTAGCGTTTCATACATTCCAAATGACAAAGAGGTAGTTATAGGCGATAATTATATCAGGCTTAAAATTGGAAGCAATGATTACATACTCAATGGGAAGACTTTTTCTATGGATGTTGCACCCTTTATCGAAAACTCAAGAACATATGTCCCTTTGAGATTCGTTATGGAAGCGCTTAATATGTCTGTTTTATGGGATAATGCAAATAAAAAGGTTGATATTAAAGGGATAGTAAGGATTGATTAGCCTAAAACAATACCCTCTTTACTTTTCTTTGCTTCGTATAGTGCTATATCAAGTTTTTTAAGGAATTCCTCAAGTTGCTCACCTTTGTATTCCTTTATCCCAATAGAAGTTGAGAGTTTAAAACCTCCATCAATTTCAACATTTGAGATTAGTTCCTTTAACCTTTTTGCAATAGCAAGCCCTTCATTTTCGCCTGCTTCTTCAAGTTTTATTATGAATTCATCACCGCCGTATCTAAACACATAGTCTGATTGCCTTAGATTTTCTTTGAGGACTTTTGCAAAACTTTTCAATGCAGTGTCGCCTACATCATGACCAAATGCGTCGTTAATATACTTAAATTTATCAAGGTCAAACATAAGACACGTAAATTTGGCATTGTATCTTTTGTATCTATCGATATTCTTTTCTAATGTATCAAATAGTTGTTGCCGCGTCCCTACTTCTGTAAGTTTGTCTATGGTTGCGGTTTTAAAGAATTGTTCAATGAGCCCAATTTTATTTATTGCTTCTGTTGTATATTTCGAGAATATTTCTGCAAGTTCCATATGACTTTCGTTATAGTAAAAAGGCTCGTAATTATCAATATCAAGAATATAACGGACTTCATTTTCAACAATTATTGGAATACCTATCCAGGAGCGTGGCGAGTTTCCGACTTTAAGCCAGAAGTCATACTTAAAGGTATCGTCTAAAATTAGCGGCTTTTTTGAGTCTTTCACAATTTTAAGGTTTTCCCCGTCAATACCTTTTCTTAAGGCTTCTTCAAATTCACTTGCTGCCTTATTATCTATGTTTTTAAGAACAACGAAGTGATAAGGCTTGTTTGAAACATCAATTATGGTTGCGGATTTTGCATCAAATAAAATCAATGCTAAACTTGCAATTTTCCAAAGCGCTTCTTCGATTGTGAGGCACTCTTCAACTTCACTTATTGCTTTTAAAATATCCTCAATTCTTTTCATACTTTTTTCGGTTTTTCTAAATACAGAAGTTTATCGCACTCCTTTATTAATTCGTTTCTATCTTTTTCTTCTTCATATTCTTTTATGCCTATTGAAACGCTTGGTTTGAAGTCTACCCCTAAATTAATTTTAGCGGTGTTGTTTTTTATACGGGTTGCAATTTGTTTTGCCTTTGTTTTGTCTGCATGCGATAAGATAACTGCAAATTCATCTCCACCAATTCTAAAGGTGATATCTGATGCCCTTATTGAATTTCTTATAACATTTGCAAATTCCCTAAGAAGAACATCTCCAACAGGATGGCCATATGTATCATTTAAACTCTTAAACTTGTCAAGGTCCATAAGAAGTAGGGTAAATTTTGTTTTGTATCTTTGTGCTTGTGTTATTTCATATAAAAGCCTTTCTTCAAACTCTCTCCTGTTGTATAGTTTTGTAAGAGGGTCGGTTATCGAATCCATTCTGTATCTTTCCAAAAGGAGGTTCTTTGTAAGCGCTATATTAATGTTCTTCTGGAAAATCTCAGCAAATTTCATATCCTCTTCTTTATAATAATCTTTTACATTTTTTCCAATATTAATGACTACAAAAACCTTCTCTTCGAGGTTTAAAAGGGGTATGCCTATCCATGACTTAGGGCTGTATTTTCCGTAAGCCCATCCAGGAAACTCATCCGTATTCGGGATGTAGTTTATCTTCCTTGTTCTTACTATTGCATCGATGTGTTCGCCAAAGTACGGCGTATTTATACTATTCTCTATCTCAGAAATTTCCATAAGGTCGAGATTTTTGGACCCAACGAAATTGTAGAAGCCTTTGCCTTTTGAAGTGTCTAACAAACTTACAGAATCTGCATTGAATAGAGACATTGAGGCTTTTATAATCCACATATAAGTTTCTTCAAGGACAAGTGTGTTACTTATTTTGGCTGTGTACTCTACAAGTTCATCAAGGCGGTCTATATGTTCTTTCTGTTTTTCAATGTTTTTCTTACTCTCTTCGATTATAAATTTGTTTTCAATTAGTATCCAGAAGTTTTTTAATTCTTCTTTCAAATCTTTTATCAAATCTTCATTATCGTGCGGTATTACAAAAATACATTCAGCATCATCAAGTTTTTCTACAATTGATCTTTTTTTATTGTTTATAACACTCACTATGTCATCGATATTAAAAGTACTATTTTCAATTGGCAAAACACTATCACTATTCTTTAGAAACACTGCAACAGGAGTTTTGTATTTTTCTTTTAGGTAACCTAAGAGGGTGTTTATTATATCTTTGAAACTTTCCTTTTCTATTAATTTACAAGATACCTTGCTTTTGATAAGCTCATTTTTGTAATCCTGCTCAAGTTTTTCTACTTTCTTTAGAGATAATTCCTCAATTCCAAAAAAGATTAGAGCAATAGAGAATGTTTCAATAATGTAATTTTGTAAAACAATTGATTTATCAAGGTTTATTGCAATTACAATAAATAGATGGATTAGTATTGCAAGCACAATTACCGAAGAAACAAAACTTAAAACTCTATAAAACTTCAAATAATTCTTCATCCTCAAAAATCGTTTTTTGTATTTGTTCTTTTAAAACCTGCTCTATTTTTTCTTTTGAACTTAGCGCAATTCTTACTATTTTTGGATCAAACTGAGTTCCTGCTAATCTTGCAAGTTCTTCGAATGCTTCGTCAATTGTCTTCCTTGAAGAGTGTAATCTTCCTGATGTCATCGCATCAATTGCATCTGCAACATGGACAATGCGTGCACATATTGGAATCTCTCCGTCTTTTAACCCTCTTGGATAGCCTTCGCCGTTGTGCCACTCGTGGTGGTAGAGGACAACTTCTGCAACCCCTTCCAGGACTTTCATCTTCCTTACTAATTCATATCCAAGTTCTGGGTGCTTGCGCACATTAATCCTTAATTCATCTGTTAGAGGAATTCCGTTTTTAAGTATTTCTTCTCTTAAGCCAATCTTTCCTATATCATGTAGCAATCCGCCAATTCTACATTTGGAAACTTCTTTTTGAGGCAAACCAATTTTCTTTGCTAAAATTTCTGAAATTAACGAGACTCTAAGAGAGTGTCCTGCAGTATAAGTATCTTTGAGTTCCACTGCCGCTATAAGAGTTTTTAGAGCGTCAAGTAATTCCCTTCTTATCGTTGATATGTGAACCTGACCTGCAATAAATCCAGAGAGTATATTTGTAAATATTTCTGCAATTTTTAACTCCTCGTTTGTGAATTGTGCTCCGCCGAGTTTTGTAAGAAGAATAACGCCATAAAGTTCGTTTCCGAAAATTACAGGTAGCCCAAGAAGTGCTGAATCTTCGTTAGGTGTGCCTGGAACATGGACTGTTATACTACTTTTGTTTGCATTATTGAGGAAGCTTGGTGCTCTTTCCAGGGCAACCTTCCCGGAAAAACCTTGTCCTAATTTAAGTTTGGTCTTCGATATTTGCTCTTTATAAACCCCATCAACATACTCAGGGATAAGAGTATCTATTCCATCAAATCGAAAGTAAGTGAACTCATCTGCATTGGTTATGTACTTTAGAATTGACCAGGTTTCTTTAAAGAACTCTTCCTTGTCGCCAAGTTCATACATCTTTCTTGAAAGAGTCTGTGCTGAGGATAGAATTTTTTGCTGTTTCTCCAAACGCTCTTTTAAAGTAAGATTTTGAATTATGAGGGCAATAATTGTACCTACTAAAACAGTTAACAATACAATTGAAGTGCTATAAAAAGTGTTCATACATTAAACCTGAAGTGCACTATTTCTTTGTCTTTCACGATGTAATTTGCACCCTCTATCCTTAAAAGCCCCTTTGCTTTTGCCTCCTTAAAGGAGAAATTAACGCCTTTAAAGTCTTCGTAAGATATTACTTCTGCTGCGATAAATCCACGTTCAATGTCGGAGTGTATAACTCCTGCAACTTTCTTTGCATTAAGCCCTCTTTCAAAAAGCCATGCTCTAACTTCATCCTCGCCAACAGTGTAAAACACATTTAGTTTAAGCAAATTCAAAGTTTCTTCTACAACCTCGTTTATAGCCTCTTTTTCAAGGTTATATGAACTCAAAAACTCTTTCTTTTCGGCTTCACTTAATTCTGCAATTTCCTCTTCAAGCAAGACTGGTATAACCGCAAAAGATGTATCTTTATAGCTGAACTTTTGTTTTAGAGATTCTTTAATATAGGTTCTTTGGGGAATTTTCTCTTCGCTTATGTTAACAACATAGAGTGTTGGCTTTAATGTAAACAGCCCAAAAGACTTTGTTGTAAGTTTTTCTTCTTCCGATAAATCAAGATTTCTTAAAGGGATTTCTTTGTCCAGTGCCTCTTTAAATTTTTCAAGGGTTTTTTGCTCTAATAATTTTTCAGGTGTACCTTTTTCTTTTTTTAATTTTTCAAGTCTTTTCTCAACAACATCAAGGTCAAGGAGTATTAGGTCGTTCTCGAAGACTTTTAAATCGGTCTCAACAGATTCTTTTGTAAAATCATCGAGGACTGTAATGAGTGCATCAAATTGCCTTATTGAAGATAGAATTTCGTTTCGCCTTTTTGTTTGCTCTGTCCCGGTTGGTATTCCTGGAAGGTCAACAAATGTCATTGTTGCAAAAGTTGTTTTCTTTGGTTTGAACACGTTTGATAACTCTAATATGTTCGGGTCAAAGATTTTAATTTCGGAAATATTTTCTTTATCGACATTAGTTACCGCTCCACTTCCAGCAAGAGCCTTGAATAGAGTCGTTTTGCCAGTTTGTGGAAGTCCTATAATTGCAACTTTCATATTTTATTATACCTCTCTTTTGATTTTTTCAAAAATAAAAAATGGTAGCGTAGCAGGGAGTTGAACCCTGGTCTGGGGATTGAGAGCCCCCCGAACTAACCGTTGTTCTACTACGCCACCTGGCTGGGAAGGATGGATTCGAACCATCATTAGAGGATCCAGAGTCCCCTGTCCTACCATTAGACGACTTCCCAGTGCGAAATACATTATAAGGAATTAGAAAAATTTTTCAAGAGGTTTTCCTACTTAGTTTCCTCTTCTTGAATTTCAACGCCCTTTTTCTTTAAGATTTCCTTACCTTTTTCCTTAACTTCCTCAACTTTGCTTGTGACTATTTCCTTTAATTCCCCGCCTTTTTCTTTTGCTTTCTCTGTGACCTCAATCCCCTTTTGCTTTATAAGTTTTCTTGTTTCTTCACCTGATTGAGGTGCGTAAAGCAATCCAATCACAAATCCAACTAATGCGCCTACTAAGAATCCGCCAAAAAAGGATTCAACTTTCTCTTCGCTCATTTTTACCTCCTATGAAGTTTTTGTAAAGATTATAACCCTGAACTACCCCCATTGAAATTTTTCCAATAGAAATAATTCTTGAAACAAAATCTTTTTGACCACCTACTTGAGTTAGTGGCTGAAATATTGCATTTAAACTTGTAATGGTGTTAACATTTTTTATGAGGTTTTTGGTTTCTTCTGTTATGCCCGTTGTGTTCTTAAGAGTTTTGTGAAGCTCTTCGGAAAGTATATCAATATTTTTCTCCACCGTTTTAAGAGTCATTTCTACTTCAGTAAGCGTCCTTGTAATATCTCTTTCAAAACCCAAAAGAAATATAAAAGTTCCTGCAACACCCAAAAGAAGAGTTATTGCAATAATCCAGACTGCAACTGTAAGGCTCATCTTTACCTCCCTATAAAACGGAACCCCAGGTAGGCCGTGACTTAGCAGATTCTGGAGTCCCGAAGGACAGGTGGGGGCTTAAGCACTTTTCTGGGAAGCCCGGAGGCTTCAAACCTTCTGGTGCATCCGCCCCCAAGACTATTGTGTTGGCCCCAATCCGCTAAGTTTAACACGAACCTCCCAGAGTTCCAATTATATTTTACTACAATATGAAATATTTTCAACTGCTACATTTCATAGCAATTAAACTGCCTTTTCAGCAAGGGCTCTTTGATAAGAGGGCAAAACAATGTAAACAGCAATGTTTAGAAGCATTAATCCCATTATAATCCAATACCAAAGCCTTAATCTCAAATCCTTCTTTTAACCACAGTCACCTAATCGTTAACGCATTAAACTTCGCATATAGTAATAAATATATTGCTGGGCATAACCTGAAAATTCTCCGAAGGTAGCCCTTCCAAACTCTGTAAGTTTTTTTGTTGTTCCTTTAACGCCAAATATTTTTTCAAGCCCTTTTTCAATCCAGGTATCAACAGGAAAAGCACTTAAATCACCATACCCAAAAAGGATTATGCACTCAGAAACTTTTTCTCCTACACCTAAAATTGATGTTAGAAATTTCTTTTTTTCTTCATAGGGTAAATTTCGTAGTTTCTCAAAATCCTCTTCTGTATAGTTTTTAATAAGATTTAGAAAGAACTTTTCCCTGAAGCCCAATTTTAGTGACTTAATATCAACAATGGGCATTTCAAGGATGTCTTCTCTTTTTGGAAAAAGGTAAAATTCGGCGTTATCGACCTCAACAACCCTCTTTCCAAATTCCGCAAGTTTGTTTAGTCTCGACATTATTACAGGAATTTGCGACTGGATTGAGAAGATAAAAGAAATGGTTGCTTCGTATGGGGGCATTCTTATGAGCCTTATTCCATTTGAAAACTTGATTGCATCTTTAAGTTGAGGTGCAATCTTAATTATTTCACTGTTTATTCTCTGGATGTCGTGGTTGAGCCCAAAGATATCAAAAATATACTCTTTTGTAAGATTCTCCCCGTAGATTTCAAATTTAAATGTTTTTCCGTTTATCTCCTCAGTTTTTATAAGGCTATTTTCATATGGATAATAGTATCTTCCGCCAATCTCAAAGAATCTAAATGTCTGCCCACAATTAAATGTTTTTTCTAAGGAGAAATCCTCAACTTCAACCTGAAAACTATTTTTTAAGTTATTTTGCAAGTTCGAGAAGCGCCCTTCCATAGATTTTTGCTAACTTTACAAGGTGGTCAACCTCTATGTACTCGTTTGCCATATGTTCCACTTTTTCCATCTCTTCAAATGTAGGTCCGAATGCAACACCCATATCCATTGCTCTTGCGTAGGTGCCACCGCCGATTGCAAGCGTATAGCCTTTTCTTCCTGTTGTTTCCTCAAAGACCTTAAGAAGTGTTTTCACAAGTTCCGAATCTTCGCTTACATATAACGGGTTTTGGTTTCTTACTTCTTTTACGCTAAATCCATATTTTGCACCAGTTTTGTTAAATCCTTCGACAATACGCTCATATGAGTCTGTAATTGGGTATCTTATGTTGAATGTTAACTCAGCGTATGACTCGTTAATCTCGATAACACCAAGGTTCATTGTGAGTTTTCCTGACAAGGCATCCACATTTCTGATGCCCATAAGACCACCATATACATCATTGCCTACATGCTTTACTATAAATTCGATTGCCTCTTTTACCTCTTTATGTGTTATGTATGGTGCGATTGCGTTTGCAAGTTTCACTATTGCGTTAATGCCCTGTTCGGGTAATGCACCATGTGCAGATTTTCCGTGTGCGAAAACTACATTGTCCTTTACTTCTATGCCTTCTTCGACATTTTCAAGGTGAACAACTGTGTTGAACTCTGCTTTTGCAAAGTCTGGCACCATATTAGGTCTATTGCCACCTGTAATTTTAACAACTCTGTTTTTCTCCGTGAAGTCTTTTCTTAAAGTGACATTAAGAATTCCCTTTTCCCTGTTTATGAGAGGGAACTCTGCATCTGGTGTAAAGCCAACAAGTGGATCATGAACGACATTTTTAAAGTGCTCCATACATTTCCAGCCTGTTTCCTCATTTGTCCCGAAAACTATCCTTATCCTTTTAGGGAGTAACGCACCTGTCTCTTTCAGTGCGTATGCTCCAAAAAGTGCAGCAATCGTAGGCCCCTTATCGTCAATTGCACCACGCCCGTAAATTTTCCCATCGTGGACTTCTGCTCCATATGGCGGATAAAGCCAGCCTGTTCCTTCGGGAACGACATCGAGGTGCCCTAAGACGCTTATAACATCAGCCCCTTCACCAAACTCTGCGTATCCTACAACATTATCAATGTTTACAGTCCTGAAGCCGAGCTCTTCGGAAATTTTGAGTGCAAGTTGTAATGCCCTTAAAACATTCTCGCCAAATGGTGCATTCGGTGTTGGCTTTCCTTCAACACTTGGCACTCTTATAATCTCCTGTGTGATTTCGATGAGTTTTTCCTTGTTTTCATCTATAAATTTTTCCATAATTGCCTCCTTCAAGTTATTTTAACAGTTTTTTGAATTTTTTCGACACATTTGCTATAGTATATAATGCGAAAATATTTTCGTATATTTTAAGAATAGGAGGATAAACATAAATGGATGAGAGATTTGAGTTACTTAAAGAGTATGTAAAGAAACTTGCGATTTACTATGGTAAGAATTTTAGTATGCCTGTTGAGGACCTCTTTCAGGAAGGTTTTCTTGCATATTACCTCAATTATGAGCGGTATAAGAGCCTTCCTCAAAAAGAGTTTGTACTTGTTATGAAGAAAATTGTAAACAGGTCGATGTACAAGTTAGTTAAAGAAGAAATTAAAAGAAGGGCAAGAGAAATTAGTTTTGAAGAGGAATAACCTATGAAGAATGCGCTTACATATGAAATTGGGCTTATTTTTGACAGGGTTTCAAAGAAATTGGAACCAAAGGAGTATGAGATTTATATGTTTTTAAGGTACAGGCGATTGCCCTACAATACAGATACAACAATTGCAAGAAAGTTAGGGATTCCAAGGACAACCTACATTTCAAGAAGAAAAAAGTTTGAAAGTGTTATGCGAAGGCTAATCCTTGAGGAGATTGGGATTGAGGGAGTTGAAAGTATTAATGAGAGGCTTTCAAGAATTAAGGATTTTGAATAAAATATAAAATTATGAAAATAATTGAAGATTTACACCTCCATACGAAATACTCGAAAGACTCCAAAGAAGAGCCTATAAATTATGTTAATCTAGCAAAGGAAAGGGGCATTAGTTACCTTGGTTTTTCAGAGCACATCGACCTCGACCCTCTTGATAAGGATTTTGGATACTACAAATTTGAGAATGCGTATAGCGAGTATTTGAGGCTGAAAGAAGTTGTAAATTCTTCATTTGAATTTTTGTTTGCAGTAGAAGTTACCTATCAAAGCAACCTCCACGGTGCAATTGAGGGAGAAGTCCTTACAAAGCCTTTTGATTACATAATTGGCTCCGTGCATAGAGTTCAAGGCTACACAATTTCGGGCCCGCACGGAGTCCGTTATTTTGAAGGGCTTGATGAATATACTGCCTATATGCGATATTTTGAAGAGGTTTTGAATTTGGTTGAAACAGACTACTACGACATTGTTGGACATATTGATGTTATTAAAAGATATGGGAAGAATTTTTACGGCGATTTTCACATTGATAAATACGAAAGCATTTTGACTGAAATTTTGAAGAAAGTTATCGAGAAGAATAAAGTTATTGAAATAAATGCATCAGGCTTCAGACAGGGTTTTAATGAGCCATATCCCTCAAAAGAAATCCTTGAACTCTATATGAATTTGGGAGGGCGGGAAGTGGCTTTGGGCTCGGATGCGCACTCAGTAAAACAGTTCAACGCATATTTGGAAGAGGCAGTCCTTTTCGCAGCGCAGGTTTTTGATTTTGATGTTGTTTCGTATAAAATGAGAAATAAGAAAAAAGTTTCTAAACTTAGCGATTTGTTAAAATAGGAGGTAAAAAATGGCAGAAAAATTTGTTGTAAATGAAGAAATCCTTCAAAGGACAATTGAAAGAGCAAGGGAGAAGAACATCATTATCCCCACCTATGAAGAGATGAGAAATCCTGAGAAAATACACGAGGGGATTAAGCAGGAATTAAAAAACATCGGCTTGTGGGACCTTCATCCAAGAAATCTTTTTAGAATTACCTGGAAAAACGAGCCTGTAAAATTTGGCGGTGGATTTGGTGGTGTAAACTATCTTGAACTTCCAAAGGAACTTACTGGTGTAAAAGCAAGGATTTTTATCCTTTTAGGTAAGTTCTTCCCAACTGGAGCACATAAGGTAGGTGCAACATTTGGGCCACTTGTTGAAAAACTTGTTAGGGGCGAATTTGACCCAACAAGGCACAAGGCATTGTGGCCATCAACAGGAAACTACTGCAGAGGCGGCGCCTTTAACTCAGCACTACTTGGATGCAAGGCAATTGCAGTCCTTCCTGAAGGAATGTCAAAAGAGCGTTTTGAGTGGCTCAAGAGCATCGGTGCAGAAATTTATGCAACACCTGGCGTTGAAAGCAATGTAAAAGAAGTATTCGATAAGACCAAAGAATTAAAGCAAAAGTACCCAGATGAAGTTGTTGTCCTTAACCAGTTTGAGGAGTTTGGAAACCCTGTTTGGCACTATGCAGTAACTGGTCCTGCAATGGAGGAAGTTTTTGAGCAAAACAAGAGAGAAGGAGATAGATTTACAGCGCTCTTCTTAACACAGGGCTCGGGTGGAACACTTGGCTCTGGAAACTATCTGAGGCAAAGATTCCCAAGAATTAAGATTGGTGCAGGTGAAGCCCTCCAGTGTCCAACACTTCTATACAATGGGTATGGCGCGCACAGGATTGAAGGTATTGGCGATAAGCATGTCCCGTGGGTTATTGATGTAAAGAACCTCGATATGGTTGTCGACATTGATGATGAATATACAATGCATCTTTTAAGGTTATTTAATGAGCCTGAAGGAAGGAAATATCTTAAGAAGTTTGTCCCGGCAGAACTTGTTGGTAAACTTGATCTTCTTGGCATTTCATCAATTGCAAACATTGTTGGTGCAATAAAGATGGCAAAATACTACGAGATGACCGAGCACGATGTTATTTTCACAGTTGCAACTGACTCAATGGAACTTTACCAATCAAGAATCCAGGAATTAAGAGAGCAGTATGGCGAATATAGCGAGATGGAAGCAGCGAAAGACTTCGAAAGATACCTTATGGGCATCACAACCGACTGGATGATTGAAATGAACTACTACGATAAGAAGAGAATGCATAACCTGAAATACTTTACCTGGGTTGAACAGCAGGGCAAGACTGTCGAGGAATTAAACGAGCAGTGGTATAACGATAACTACTTCATTGAAAGGCTTGAGTCTTACAAAAAGTGGGACGAGTATATAAAGGAATTTAATGAAAAAGTAGGACTTATTAAGAAGTATCGATAATTTTCGGAAGTTTAGGGGGGCACTTGACGCTCCCCTATTTTTTATTTATAATTTGAAAAGTAATAATTTATTTGGAGGTAAAAATGGGCGATAAAGTAAAAGTAGAATTAAAGCAGGCGTATGGGCTTACAGTAATTGCAAGGGCAAATTCTAACAATTGGGTTGTTATGGATGGACCTGAACAGTTCAACGGACATAACGCTGGACCAAGACCAATGGAATTGCTCCTTATGGGACTTGCGGGTTGCACAGGGCAGGATGTCATTTCAATTCTTGATAAGATGAAGGTTCCTTATAGGGATTTCAGAATTGAAATTGAAGCAGAAAAGGCAGATGAGCATCCAAAGGTCTATACAAAAATTCATATCAAATATATTGTTTATGGTGATGTCCCTGAGGATAAATTCGTAACGGCAATTGAACTTTCAAAAACAAAATACTGCTCTGCACAAGCAATGCTTTCAAAGGCAGCAGAAATAACAACCTCTTACGAAATAATAAAGTAGAAAATTGGAGGAGGGAAAAAGTCCCTTCCTCAACCAATTGAGGGGGTTGGGCATCACCCTCTCAAAACTCCCCCGAGAAAACATAAACGGCGGAGATGTCTCACTTTGTTCGACATGACAATAAATGGAGGAGGGCTGTGCCCTCCTCGAACTCCACCCAATTTTTAAGTCTCTTTTGGAGTTAGTTGGGAAGGGGACACCCCTTCCCATTATGTGTCACCCCGAAATGCCGTTCTGAGGGGTCTCCTAAGTTTATTTCCTTTTGTATTTTAATCTTCCGTCTTTTACTTCGTATGTAACAATTTCTCTTTCAACAAGGCTGTTCAAGATGCTCTTAATCGAACTTTCAATAAGTGTATAAACGATAATATCATGCGGCAAAACCTGAAGCCCCTCAACTATCTCTTCGACGGATTTTTCTTCTTTCAGCAAATCAATTATCTGTTCCTCTATCTTGTTTAATGTAGCAATATTCAAATCGAGAATTGCGATTGCTTCTTCTTTTGTGTAAATACCTCCATGTGAAGGCGCTATGTATTTGAATTCCATTTCTTTTAAAAATTGCATTCTTTCTCTAAACTTTTCGAAGTCATAAAAGTATGGCACTCCATATTTTTCTATGACCTCTTTTGAAAAGAAGGCGTCTCCTGCAAATACAAAATCTCTCGTCCTTACACCAACCATCCCTATAGAGTGCCCTGAAAGGTCAAGGAACTCAACATCTTCGAAACTTATTTCAGAAGTTGTGTAATTGACCTCTACGGGGTTACTTAAAACCCACTTGTTAAGAAATTGCCTTATTGGTTTTGCGCCTTGTGAAAGGTAAATAGGCTCAAGTTCTGGGTTTTCAATAAAGATTTTTTCATCTTTACCGGAAATTACCGAAAGCCCGAAATACTCTTTCAAAAATTGCGCTCCGCCTGTATGATCTGCATGGTGATGCGAGAGAAGAAGATATTTAGCAGTTACTCCTGCTTCTTCCAAAATCCTTCTAATTTTCTTTCCTTTATCCTTGTCAATGCCTGCATCTATCAAAAGGATTCCTTTATCGGTCTCAATAACAGGTATATTTGTTGAGTCGAGGATAACATATATCCCTTTTTCGATTTCCTTTATTTCCATGTATTAATTATATGCTAAAATATCTTTGAAGCCAATTTTATTTTCTGAGAGCTTTTATTATTTTTAAAGCAATCACTACTATTAATATAACCCAAATGGATATGAATAATAAAGCGAAGAACCAGTTGTTCTTTTTGAGTTTTATTGGCTCTTTTATTGCTTTTTCTCTTGCTGAAGCAAAAATTTCTTTAGGGATAAGTTTAATTGAAAGCGAAATTAGTGCAGGAATAATAATAAGATCATCAAGGTATCCGAGAACTGGTACAAAATCGGGTATAAGGTCAATAGGGCTGAGCGCATAACTAAGCGTAAAAAGAATTATAATTTTGGGTAATAACTTCAGTTTTGGGTCTTGATAAACATAATAAAGAGTTGTTATCTCAGTTTTTAATTTCCGAGCCTTATCTTTTAAAGAATCAATCTTTTGGTGAATCTTGCTCATATGTCAATTATTGTAGTGTTCCCTAAATTGGGTGACTTCACACTCTTTCATCTTTAATTGTCCCTCTCATAGTTCCAATTGTGCGAAGATTAAAGATTTTGTCAAGAAGCAAATTATTGCTCTCCTTGTAGACCTTTCAAATTTTCATAAGGAATAAGTCCGTGTAAACCCATATGTGGTCTAACGTCCCCAGCATAAAAAAAGTTTTTGCGAAGCAAAAATTTGCGTGAGCCCGAAAGGCGAACCTTTTATGCTGGGTTATGTACTGTGCCCGCCTTATCATCATTTTAAATTCATCTCTGGAGAGGCAAAAATGACCAAATTGGTAGGTCTTGATCGATTGAATTACCATACCAAATGAATCTATAGCCACTTTCCATTGATAAACGTTGAGCTTCGTCGAAACATCTCCTCGCCATCTCTTCATCTGGAGGTTCTGTCTGGACATGATCCAAGACTAATACAGGCATTGGATGATCTTGAAGAACAGAAAGTAACAGATCAATCTCTTCTTGATTTTCGTGATTACCTCCTTCATCGATCTTAAGATAATATTTACCATAATGTGGCTCACCTTGGATGTTTCCGTACGCCCCTGTCATCTCTTCAAATTTGAAAGCATCAATGTAAGGGGCCATTTCTCGCAAGATACCGAATCCCCTATTAGGAACTAACAAGAGGTTCGGATATTTCTCTCTTATTTCTTTGATTAAGTTAATCATTCCTTGCCGCATTTCATTTTCATTGGGATATCCTTTATATTCCTCAACAACATCAACTACATCCATCATTAAACCGTCATACTGACCACTACCTAGCCAAAGGATATATGGGATTTCTTCATTTAGTATTATGTTATGCCATTTTGGATTACTTGCATCCACAAAATAAGAACCTTTCCATCCAGGATCTTCTCCTATGAGCATAGGATCATCCTTAGTGACTATTGTTCTTGATATTGTGGGGTTATCTGGGGTATTATCGGCAGGTTCCCAACTAGCCCAATAACGTCTTCCGTCGTCTGCCTCACCGATGCTTACATAAGCCAGAATTATGGTACCGGAAGATTTGAGTTCAGAAAGAAATTGTTTGTTTGGGACATAATAGGGCTCGATAACTACGATATCAAATCGCTTCAACTTCTCCAAATCTTCATTAGTATAATCTCGATAAACATTTGCGTATGAGACAATATTTTTTAGAGATGGTTTGGTCGACTTTTCCTTAATGCAACTGCTGATAAAAATGGATACAACCATTAAAACCACAATGATCATAACAAGTTTATACTTCATATTTTACCTCCACTTTAGGGTGTATATAAATTGAGCATTGCATGTAACGTTTTGCTTGTATCTGAAGTCGCCAAAGGCGATTTACGTGAGGGCGAAGCCCAGACCAGATACACGTTGTTATACGCTGTCAGCATTACTATTATCATTTTCTACCTGCTCTTTTCTACCAAGAAATGACCCATTTCGTTTTTATATTTATGTAGTATTCCCTAAATTGGGTGACTATACACTCTTTCATCTTTAATTGCACCTCTTACATTTTCATTTGTATTAAAATTCAAGATTTTGTCAAGACGCAAATTGTTAGAGACTTCAAAATATTTCGGGGTCTTTCCTCCAAGTAGTCCTTTCAACTTTTCATAAGGAGTAAGTCCGTGTAAACCCATATGTGGTATAAACTTGTTATAGTATTCAACATATGTTCTCAGACCTTCTTCCGT
>Ga0081479_122593_pt1 | contig 22036 bp, 22 predicted proteins | sample MamHotmetagenome_FD_70984 | JGI IMG/M metagenome (GOLD analysis project Ga0081479, IMG submission 70984) | Hot spring cone microbial streamer communities from Mammoth Hot Spring (Liberty Cap Streamers), Yellowstone National Park, USA - T=72 v2... | ecosystem: Environmental > Aquatic > Thermal...
CTTGCTTTCGTAATTGCTTATTCTATTAAGCATCACAAAGAAATGAATGTGTTTTTAAAAGTATTTTTCGCTGTCGGTTTGTTGCTTACAACATATCATAATTTCAACTACGCATTAGCAAAACAGAGTGGGAATCTCTTTAACGATCCATCTGGATTGACCCACATGCTATATAACCTGTATATAGGCTCACTTACCTCTCCTCCTTACAATCTACCATACTACTTTTACGAAAGATGGTATGTATTTCCTCTAGTTTATTTTGATTTTCTTGCTTTTATCACTGGAGTCCCCTATTTTATTATCCTAACTATTCTTCCATCTTTTCTTGCGGTTCCTTTCTTTTATCTCTGGACTGGGTTCAGTGTGTTCTATGTAGTTGCGCCATATGAAACACTAACATATATTGGAGGAAAGATAAAGGGATTACTACAGAAAATTTATAAATAAGTAGAACAATGAATAGGGGAGACATTCCTCCCCCGGAAAAGGTTCCTTATAATTGGAGCTCTTTTCAAAATTCCTGCATATATGCACAGGAGTAAAAATAAAAGTAGATATATTTTCTTCTTGTGATTGAAAAGAGGAGGCTCCTAACAAAATAGGCTCGAGGTGACGGTCTTTGGGTCATTTCGAGCGAAGCGAGAAATCTCCTCAGTTTCTGTTTTTAGGTGGAGTTGGAGGAGGGGACTTTTTCCTCCTCCATTAATTGTCATGTCAAACGAAGTGAGACATCTCCTATTAAATCGAAAGGGGTAAAAATCACCCTTTTGAACTTACCCCAAAATAATCATAATCTTTCTCGGGGGAGTCTTGAGGTAGATCCTTCTTGCTCTTCAATTGAAATTTGAGAATTATACAGGAAGAAATTGTTAATAAATTTAATAAAGGTCTCAAAGATTTATAGGAAAGGAGGTTCCTTAAATTTTTTCCAAAATAACGAATTTTATTTTCTCTTGACAAGAGAGAGAGAGAGATTATAATTTAGCGGAGATATGATAAAAGAGTTATTTGATGAAATAAAAGTTTTTGGAAAATTTTCCTTTAAGGTTTTTATAACTTTCTTAAAAGGAGGCGGGGAAAATGGAATTAGAAAAGGGACCATAAGTTAAAGAAAAGGAACGAAAAGGATATAAGGAGAAGTGGGAAGTTTTGAAAAAAGGAAAAAACAAAATAAAATTTATACAATGAGGTAAAAAATGAAAAAGTATGTTAAGTTTTTGTCATTTGTTTTAATTCTTGCTATGGTAATTGGTTTTACTCAATTTAATGTATTGACTGGGAAGGCACAAAGTAATATTTCTATTGACGAAGCAAAAACATTTACAACTAACTATTTTGCACAAAGGACACAATCGATTTTAAACGACAATAAATTAGATATTTACATTTCATCAAAGAATCCTAATTTAAAAGATTTCGAGGCAAAAAGATCAAGTTTTTACAGAGATCTCGTTAAAAGTTGGGGAGGAAACCTTATAAGCATAGAGTCACAACCAGATATAAGAAGTATAACTGTTGATGAACAAAGTGGTAACATTAACGAGGAAGTATACGAATGGATTACAATTAAATGGCATTCTAAAAAAGTTCAAATACCCAAAAACTTTGAGGATCTGAAAGAAGTAAAAGAGTTAAGAGAACTCGAAAAGAACAACCCTGGGCTTAAAGAAGCAGTAGAAGATAAAATTCAATATATCAAAAAAGGTTATACTGATTATCCAGAAATTGTTGATACCGGAATAGGAGTTACCCATGAGATTGTTCTTTCAAGAGAAAATGGAAAAATCGTTATTTTAAAAGATGCATATGATGAAGGGCCAGATTTAACTGTATCTCCAGACTTTATTTTTAATAAGCAAAATACCTTTCCAATTGCTAAGACACCTATACAAATTGGCAATATTAAACAAATTAATGCTACATCGTCAATCTCTTACTATTATGACAGGCAGGAAGGTGCTGACTATGCAGATCAATATGTTCCGCATTTTGCAGGAGACCCTGACCATCAGTACAACCCTTGCTATAAAAACTTCAATCCTCCTTATGGAGGTGGAGACTGTGCTAACTATGTTTCTCAATGTCTATTTGCTGCTGGTCAACCAAGAATATTTGACGACGGAACATACCCAACAGGCCAAAATCCGTGGTATTATAAGAACCGAGGAACTTGTGACACATCAGATGATAAATGGAACTCTGCGTGGACCTATGCTCCTACACTTTACAATACTGTAATTGCATCTAATAGGGGAAGAGATGAATCTTATTCACTAGTCACTATGGGAGATATAGCTTTCTGGAATGGAGATAGTTACCATTGTCATGTGGTATTCGTTGTCCAAGATGGTAATTCGAGTAATCCACCATTATATGATGCTCATAACAATGATAGATGGCATTATCCTTTATACAATAGTAGTTATTGGTCTTACGTCTGGATATATGGTGGTACCCAATCTATAGCGTATTAATTTGCATTACTGAGTTGAATCATAAGCAGGAGATTTTTTCCGATCTCCTGCTTATGCAAAGATTCTATATTATAAACTATAATAGTTAAGGAGGTAAAGCGAATGAAGAAAATTTTAGCAGTTATCTTAGCAGTTATTTTAGTTATTTCAATTGTATTTTTACTGTACAAAGCATACCTTTTCCACAATGCGAATCAAAGTGGTAACAATGCTATTAATTCCGTTAATGAGAACGATATCTCAGACGTTATTAGTGGTATACCCAATCAGAATATGGCTAATACAGAAATTCTATTTTTAGTGCCTTTAACAAACACAGAGATTAAACTTTATTCTGTCAGTGTTGATGGTAAAAACCTAAAAGAAATACTTACATTAGATAAAAGTGAATTCAAAAATACAAATTACTTTGATAGCCTTGCTTTAAAAGGTGATGTATTTACCGATGGAACAACTATAAGTTACATAAAGAATAACATTGATAAATTCAAGTATTTTCTCACGAACTATCCTCTATACGCGTTTTCAAATAACTTCTGCGCGTATTCAACTCCCATAAGCACAAGCGATACAGTTTCAGGTGGAGCATGCTTTAAAGGAGTATATCTCTACAATATGTCAACCGGGACAGCAATTCAAATAGACAAGATGTTGGATGGGAAGCTACCGAATTCTTCATTTTCAAAAGATGGCAACTTATTTATAACTTCTCTATCCTTTTCTCAAGATGGAAAATTCCTTTTTGTAGCATCTTATCCAGACGATGAAATATCTATCTTTTCACTTGAACAAATGAAGTTTATCGGAACTTTTCAACCAAATATACAACATGTTTGGCATGTTGACAAAGTGGAAAATAGTTTGTATTTTTTAGCTGGAACTGATACATCTAATGTTTATCAATTTGATATAGACACAAAAAGCCTAAAAGCAATAACTAATTGCACAGAATCAAGCTTTGTGATAAGCCCTGATGGTCAGAATTTAGTTTTTATTGAAGCGTACGTAGACGAAAAAAATGATCTCGGCATCTTGGATTTAAAAAATGGAAATATAAAAAAGATAAATTATCAAAAAGGCGAAAAAGAAGTTGCAGGATTTGTTGTAGACTCAAGGCATCTTATTGTAAAACGATTGTATAAAGTATCAGATACAGATCCTTATCCCCATGTTGATATTTATCTTCTCAACCTTAATACTCTAAAACAGGCAAAGCTGTATTCACAACAATAGCAAGCAGATTAGGAACTAAAAATATTAGTTAAATTAGGTGATTTGACTTTTTATCACTCTAAAGATTAGTAAGCTAACTTGAGCAAATTAATGTTCAGGCAAACAAAAATTGAACTTTTTAGTGTAGCGAAAAATCACTAAATTGAGATATAGATTTGAGGTAATGGAATTATATGGAAATTTCAAAAATTCTTTTAAAATCATGGAACTTTTTTCTGGGTTCCTGTATCTAATATATTAGAGCGAAAACTCTCATAAAGGGAATGGGGTAATAGGGGAGTATGTATTATAAGCAGTGAAAGTAAATCTTAAGCGGGGCAAAGGCCTCGTAGAGCAGGAGGTGAGAGAGTTGGAGAAAGACAAGAAAAAGAGAATAAAGGTGAAATTTATACAAGGAGGTAAAAAATGAAAAAACAAGTTACTAAAGGTTTGGCAATTTGTTTTTTACTTTTATTTTCTGCTCCAATTATATTTGGAGTATTTATGCTAGGTTCGGTAAAAGCGGGATCTTTTGTTTCTCCTTATGAACTTGTTGAAAAGGAATTCAAAGAAAGAGTTGATCTTGCAAGCAGTAGCAACATGGAAGTATTTATGAAAAAATCAGAAGACAAAAAACTCTTGTTATCAATGATGTGTGCTAATGAATCTGTGAATGAGCAAGCGTTAAGCGAATTAAGAGACAATGTTTATGGAGAAGCAGAGGGATTTGGCAAGTTTGAGATTGTTAAACTTACCCCTCTTATAAGAATCTATAGGATCGATATAAATGGAGATAAGGCTGTTGCATATGTAGAACAGTTCTTTATGTTTAAAGTAAGACCAAGGGAAAATGTAAGAAGAACAGTAAAAGACCTGCCGAAAGATTGGCTTGTTCCTGTTGACGGAAATGGTGCCTGGACTTCCGCAACTCAAGACTTTTATACTGTTATTATGGTAAAAACTGGTGATGGATGGAAAATTGAAAAATTTGTAAACTCAGACTTAGGCGGAACAGAATATAGCATTAAGGCAGGAGATTTGTTTGCTGGATGTGGTATTGAAGGATTCCCTGCTCCGCCTGAAAAAGGAATGCCACTTCCCGAAGAAATCAGAGAAGAATTATACAAATCAAGTACAGGTTACAGGCACAACAAAGAAAGTCCTCTATTACCCTTATCAACAACTCAAAGCCCTTATAGAAGAACTGCTGCAAACTATGCAGACTCTCATTGGAATGACAACTATAGTTCTACTTCGCCTAACAGTGCAGGATACCTTAAGTTTCCCGATGATTGTGCAAATTTTGTTTCCCAGTGTTTATGGGAAAGTGGCGCTTGGCAACTTGACTGGAATAACAACGGAACAGTAGAAGATCCTAATAATCCTCCCTACCCCTCTCAGGAATGGCATATTATAAAGTTAACCTTAAATTCTTCTTATAGCTGGTGCAGAGCGGATAATCAGGACTATTATATTCTGTATAACGTTGACTATATATGTAGGCGTAACCATTCTCCTTATGGTTGGACAGAAGGTTATATGGATTCAGCGCTTGGCGATGTAATAGTTCTTGACCGAAATAATAATGGTACTGCAGATCATGTTGGAATAGTTGCGGCCTTTGACTACTACAGGGACTCCCCTTGTTGATGCTCATACTAATAACCGGTACCATGTTTCTTAGGAAGGCGAACACGTACTGCACGGATTGAGAATAGATTACGAATATGATAGATTTTGAGTTAATAGATAGGGGGTTCCCCTATCGGTGTCATAACTTCTTCTGTGCAATTGAAGGTGAATTATGAAAAAGTTAATTTCTTTAGCATTTATTTTTATATTGCTCATAACTTCGGGTTGTAGGGTAAGCGAAAACCGTAATTCTGAATCAATTAATAATACAGAGAGACATTCATTTGCCATTCCTGAAAATATACAAATCGAAAAAAGTATCAATTGTGGAAAGGTTTTAAAGGACTATTCCGGAAGAAATAAGTATGCATTTACGGTAGATAACAAATTTATTTTTGCTGAACTTTCTTCCGCAAGTGGAGAACTTAATATACGCTGCATAGATTTAACTTCATTAAATGAATTATGGAGATTCGGAATAAAGAAAGAGTCTCAAGTTGACAACTTAGAATACAACACAAAAGTAGCTTTAATTGACAATCTTTTATATGTGTATTCAGGACATAACTATGGTAACAAATTTGTTCCCTATCTTTACATTCTTGATGAAAACGGAAAACTTTTGGAAGAAGAAAAACTCCCCTTTTCTACATATATGCCCGATAGAGATATGGTAATTTCTGTAGAGCAAGACATTGTGTCAAATCCTAATGTGAAAAACGCTTTCATAAAAGGTTATTCTCTAAAAGAGCATAAGATTCTCTTTGATGAAGAAATAAAAGTCGGTCCTTTGATCTCAACAATATTTGATGATGCCTTATATCTTTTTAGCGTTAATGGAAATTCCTTAAGAATTCATAAAATAGACAAATTCAATGGTAAAATTTTATCAGTGAAAGATTTCCCGGAAATAAAAAATTTTCAGGAAAGCGAACAAAAAGATTTATTTCTTGCCGATCCACTTGCTATAGAGAATGGATTAACATTCTTTTCTCCAGATAAAAGAAACATCTACTGTGTTGATCTAAAAAGTATGGCAGTTCTGTATGGCTTTGATTCAAGTATTTACATTACTCATGCTGTAGTAAAGGATGGTCTGCTCTTTGCTACCGGATCAGGCAAGAGTATAGCGATTGAAATAAACAGTGGGAAAATTATAGGCAAATACAATACTGGGTTTGATTATTCAAGCGTTGCTACTTACAATGGAAATGTTTACATTGGCGTTTCAGGTGAAAAAATACATGCTTTTACAAGTAATGGAAAGGAAATCGCATTTCTAAATTCTCCTGATATGCTCGGAGGAAGTTTCATAGACCTTGAAGTAGCGGATGATATCCTTATTGCAAATGCAGGTAAAGCAGTGGATTATTTGTTCGCGTTTAATCTTAAAGACAACAAGTTAATTTTTACCTTAGAAGGTGTTGATAATTTTTATATTGCAAATACATTTCTTGTTATAGTTCCTGCAGAAGAACCAAAGATGATTTTTATTTCATTAGAAAAATTGAAATAGTTTTTACAGAGATTAGAAATGTGTAAAAATGATAAATTTTCAAAAGAGGCTTAAATGAAAAATATTAAAGTTGTAATTTTAATTGTTGCTTTACTTTGTATCGTTGCTTTGTCTTCCTTTATGCTGTTTAAAGGAATGATAATAAAAGGCAGTATTCCAGAATGGGTTCCTCAAGAATTACAGACAGAGATAAAGAGTTTGAATGCTAACGACCCAGAGATAAAAAGGCTAATCTTTGAGATTCAGTCTACCCATTTAAAAGACCCTAAAAATCCGCCACAGGAACTTATTGAAAAAATTAAAAAGGCAATTGAGGTAATTAAGTATCAGAAGTCAGTCTATGTACCTACTCCAGGCAAACCAACACCTGAGGAAATTGAACACTTAAAGGACATCCCAACCTTCAACACACAAGGGAAACCATACCTTTTAATTGACCTTGTCCATGCGGATAGGGAGACTTTACAAACTTTTAGTCTATTTTTCTGGAATACAAATGAGCAAGTTTATACACTTATGAGACTATCTTTGTAAATCCAGATCAATTCCAAACGAGTAAAGTTTCCTTATAACCTATATTTAAAAAATTCCAATATCATCGAAGTCTGCATCCTCAACCGCTTGTTCGTTTCCTTATAACCTATATTTAAAAAATTCTTTGAAAATTATGGGAATTTTTTCGGGGTTCTTGTATCTATATTTATGAGAGTGAAAATCTCTCGGAAAGAAGATGGTGCAATATGAGAGTAAGTGTATTAAGAGTAGTAAGCAGTAAATCTTAAGCGGGGCATAGGCCTGGTGGTTAGGAGGTGAGAGAGTTGGAGAAAGATAAGAAAAGGCAACAAACATGCAAGAGGATATAGAAAAAGGGAGAAATAAATTTAAAATTATCCTGAGGAGGTTAATTATGAGGAAGAAAGTTAGTTTATTAGTGGCATTTGTTTTCTTTATATTAATTAGTTTACGTTTACCTTCATATGCATTTGCTACTTTGTACAGCGGTTTCGATGGCGTGGACCATTACAAATCAATTGGAAGATGTGATTTTGGAGACCGTTACGGAGTTGAGTATGTAAATAAGTTAAGCAGTGCTCTTGGTTCATCATTTACCGAATCATTTTCATACGAAGACAAATATGCCTGGGAGCAAGACATGATTGGTAGTGGGGCACCAGCAAATTATGTCGATTTCTTTGCTTTTGCTGGTCATGGAGTTCCTGCTACATTTTTAGGTGGTAACGGAGCAGCACATTTATTTACTCAAAAAAGTGCCGATCCTCCATATCATCCTTCCCATACAGCTGACGCTGTAAATGCAGACTGGAGCGAGATTTCATGGGGGTTGCATGGAGGAAGTTACAATCGCCTTAAATGGGCTACAATGTATTGTTGTCATTTCCTGCAGAATTTTGGTAATCAAACCTATTATAACAATTTGAAACATATTTTTAATGGTGTTCATCTTGTAATGGGATTTGCAAGTGGAATGTGGTTAGATTCAAACGAAGGTACTGAATATGGGACATTGATTGCAAATGGTGCCTCTTTTAAAGAAGCATTTTTTACTGCTGCTTATCACCATCAGAATGGAACATTAGACGAAAAGATAATTGCGAGAGTAATGGGAGCAAAAAAAATCCGAGAATGCTACTTATAAATCATATAGTGCAGACCCAGACCCGTTTCTTCAGCACCCAGAAGAGTACGCATACTGGGATAAAGTAGTTAACAATCCTTAAAAAGGAGGCAAACAGTGAGAAACAATATTAAAGTTTTGATCGTAACCTTTCTGATAATTATTATAGGTTTATCATTTTCCGGGTGCACCAAAAATCAATATAGTAAAAAGCCTGCGTTGCTCCCCGCTCTTAAATTACCCTCTTATGGTGGTTTTATTCCACACGATTTTGATGTTCAATTGAAAGCAGATGTTTCAAACACTCCTCACGAAATGCTTGTATACAAGATTGACCCTATTAAAATTAATGAGGAAGAAACCAAAAAACTTTGCACAATATTTGGTGTAGATATAAATGCAGTCTCAAAAGAGGATCAACAAACTGTTATAAAAAAACAGGGAAATGGTGAATTATGGATTTTCAAAAAAACAGGTTTCTATAATTTTAGCACTAAAGATTTGGATAACTATTTCCCTCAAAAACAAGTTCCAGGGGATGAAGAATGTCTAACCTTAGCAAAATCGTTTGTTAAAAAATACGAACTCTTGCCAGATCTTTATCAGTACAGGACTTCTATTGACTGTACAACTTATCATCCTTCATTTAATGAAGACATTATCATTGATAAAACTGTTACCTTCCATCCTATTATTGACGGTAAGGAGGTCATAGGCCCAAAATTTGGGGTAGCAATTGGAGACAAAGGCAAAATAGAAGGAGTGACTTCAACTTTATATAACATTATCCCTGTTGGGATTTATCCTTTAAAATCTATTGATGAAATAGTTAATGAACTCAAACAGGGCAAGGCAGTACATTGGTGGACTGAACTCGACAATCCAGATGCAGATAAGTTAATAATTGAGAAAGTAGCTTTTGAATATTACGGGGATATCGGCACTGTATTCGATTTAGGGCAGTTATTTGTTCAGCCAATTTATAAATTGCAAGGAGAGATTATATATAAAAATGGGGAAAAAGGAAGATTTACGGTAGCACTTCCTGCTATAGACAATCAATTTATTATACCTTAGTTTTGTAAAGTCCTTTAGTGCTTGTGTCCCTCTGGCCTGAAACCAGAGGGATTTTCATCTTTTAGTTGCCCAAGTTGACTTTGTTTAAGTAACATATTTGCTATTATCATCAAAGGTCATATTCTAACGATTTGGGTTTTTATAAGTTATAAATACTTTTCAAAAATTTTTCAAAAAATTCTCTGAAAACAATGGGTACAAATTTTCAACTTCTTTTATCTATTATGTGAGAGAAAGAAAACTCTCGGGGAGGAGATGATGCAATATGAGAGTAGTAAAATGAAATGTTAGTGACTGATGGAGTTTGTGTAAAAATGCGGAATCTCACGCAGGAAGTTTCTGGTTGCTGAATCTCACGGGATTGTTGGTGGAAAAAGCAAGAAAAATTAAAGAAATTTGGTTAGATGGACTTAAAAAATCAATTGAATTTAAAAATTTTAGGAAGGGAGGATAAAAATGAGTAAAATTAAAAAGTTTAGTTTAATTGTAATCTTGATTTCCATTGTAGTTGGAAGCTTATTCACAAGAATTTCGCCTACAAAGGGGAATTTTATGAATACTGTTAATTCCTTTAGTGCGCAGAGTAAAAAAGTTGCAGGAGAAGGTTTAAACCTTGTGGAAGTTCCAGAATTTTCTTCTGTTGAAGAGGATCTAAAGAACCTATCCAATGTTGTTATTTATCAATTAGTAGACCTAAAAGAATTTGAAGAATTTGTTAACTCTCCCAATAGGTCACCTTATGCGTATGTTGTTGGCGTAGATATGGTTGCAATGAAGAAAGCAGAATCTGAAAGAAAAAGCCCCAACGAACCCTTCACAATAAAATTCGAAAAAGTTTCCCATCCCCTTATAGAGCCAAATGTGTGGCATATTGATATCCCTATCAGTGGTGCAAATCTTCAGCCAGGATATGGCGATCCATTCGGTCCTTACTCTGGCTATATCTATGTGTCAATTTCTCTATCATGGTCACCTTCTTCTCAACCAGTTGATGTTGGTATCCAATATATCGATTCGAATATTATAATTGCTCATAGGCTTACAGGAGGTTCTTCTTCAACAGGGTTTAATGTAGATCCAACAAAGTCCTTCTATGTGTGGGTTGCTAATCCCGATTCTAACAGTGCTAATATCACCTCTTATCAGGGAATAATTAGCCTCTGGGCTCAGTAAATTAGAGCAGTGCAGGGTTTTCCTATGCAAGCCCTGCACTTTTTCGTTTTTTTAAGGTTGGGTGGTATAATGAGTTGCATTGATGGATGAACATGAACTCATTAAAAAGGCTATAAAAGATAGAGAAGCCTTTGGAAAGATTGTGGATATTTACTACAAGGATGTCTTTAAATATATCTACAGAAGGACACTTGATAAAGAGATTACCAAAGACCTTACACAGGAAACCTTCCTTAATGCGCTTAAGTATTTGCATACATATAGAGAAGAGAGTCCCATTCTCTTCTGGCTTTTTGGCATTGCAACAAATGTTGTAAATTTACACTACAGGAAAGAAATAGATGAGAGAAAGTTTTTTGAGAGATATGAAAATATTCATTCTAAAAATAATGATCCCCCTGATGATGATATCGACTTTAAGTTTATACATAGATATATAACTACCCTTCCAGAAATGGAACAGGTTGTCTTGACGCTTTTCTTTTTTGAAAATAGAACATTTCAGGATATTGCCCTAATCCTTAATCGAAGTGTAAATTCTATAAGAAAAACATATTACAGGGGTTTAAAAAATTTAAAAAGAAAACTTGAAAATGATGGGTACAAATTTTGAAAAAGTTGTATCTAATATATGGAGGTGATAAGAATGTGGAGGGAAGACAATAAGGACATAGAAAAAATGGAAAAGATACTCAAAAGTATACATATTGAAGATATACCTTCTGAAGAGATAGAAAAATACAAAAACGAATTTAAAGCACATCTGAATGAAAATTTTGAAAAAGTCACTTCTCAAAAAGGAAGAATCCGAGTTTTCAAGATGAATTTCGCCTATGGAATAGTTGCAGTTGTTTTAATTCTCTTCGCCTTTTCATTTGTATATACAAGACCCTATTTTGTTAAATTAGCGGTCGCAAAAGTCATTGAAAATAAACTTGGTTATAAAGTTTCTCTAAAGGATATTATTGTAAGTGACGGCGTTGGCATTGTTATATACAATCTTGATGAGATTACAGTAGATGTCTTAAATAAAAGCATTGAAACTAACAGCCCAATTCAATACGAACTCTCAAATGAAGAGAAAGAAAAGGCAGTTGAAATATTCAGAAATAGTAGAGAGGCAAAAAACTTTGTCCTTAATCCAGGGACTCCTCCTCAGGATGTGAGTAAAAATGACATTATATCTGTAAGAGGTTTATTATTTCCAAAATCAAATAAGAAATTAATAGAATTGGTTACCACAGCATATAGCGCACGAGAAGAAAGTGCTCAATCTCATCGTAATGTAACATATGTGAGATTCCTTATTGATATTGATAGAGGGACAATTCAATATTGAGTCCTTCTATAAAGAATTTTAAAAACATCTTTAAGTTTTAATAACACATCTTAACTACATTTTGCCATCGAACTAATTAAGTTTTCCGTTTATAAATTTTTGCTTGGAAAAAATTTTTCAACAATTTTTCAAAAATTCTTTCAATAATTATGAAACTTTTTTCTGGGTTCTTGTATCTATATTATGAGAGTGAAAATCTCTCGGAATTTATTAAAAAATGTTTTGCAAGTTCGTTAAGTTGCTTGCGCCTATAATGGCAAGGTTAAGTTAAAAAGGTGGCGAGAGGTTATACCTTGCTAATATAGGAAGATTAAATAAAATAATTAGGAGGTTAGAGGCTACTTAAGCCCTGATACCCCATAAGATAATTTAATGAGCCTCTCGCCACCAAATAAAAGAATATGGAGGTAAATAAATGCTAAAAGAAGAGTTCAAAAGGGCTTTTTTAAGTTGGAAGTTTCTGCTTGCATTAATGATTACCTTTGGATCTGCCATAGTTGGTTTGCTGGAATATGGACCGCCAGTATCTCCTTTTAGCGATCCTGCAGAATATCCTTTTGTAAATAACGCTTTTGATGGTTTCATTTACGGAGCATACTATTGGATTCTTCCTGCTCTTGCACCTCTCATTGCAGTGCTCCCATTTGGAGATTCTTTCATCACAGACCGCTCTTCTGGATATATCTCATTTATCCTCTCAAGAGCCTCTTTTAAAAAGTATATTTCTTCCAAATATTTCGCAAATCTACTTGCAGGTGGAATAAGTATATCTGTTCCACTACTCATTGTGTATGGCATTATAAATATCTTTTATCCACGAGGTCTTCCACCTGTACCTGCACCAGGTGAACCATGGGTTAATGTAAGAATTGCCCATATATCTCTCCCAGGACCTTTAGGCTATTTATATCGGACAAAGACTGACTTATATGTATTTTTCCTCATTGGCTTATCCTTTATTTTTGGGGCTACATATGCAACATTAGGTTTGGCTTTATCAATATTCCAACACAATAGGTATGTTTCACTTGCAACCCCATTTATTTTGTATATAGTTGGTGGTGTAGCAGCAGATATGTTAGGTAAATCTGAATGGAACCCTGGGAGTACTTTAATACCGTTTTTTTGCAACACAACATCGTGGTTAACCGTATTTGGAGAGTTAGGGGCTATTTTCCTGATAAGTACAGTATGCTTATTTATGTTTGCAAAGAAAAAGAGGGTTTATGAATAAAAAACTTAAAGATACCCTGTATATATTCAACTTTGAGTTTCAAAGGTTTATCTTTTATAAAAGATGGATGCTGATATTTCTATTTCTAATAGTTTTGTTCTTTACTTATCTTATGGGTGATAGAGTTCTGACGTTTACTATTAATCAGAAAACATCGGCAAATGTATGGGATGTCATATTCAGCACACTTGGAAGCGGACCTATGTTATTTTTAGTTTTAACCCCTGTTTTTCTCCTCTTCATAAGCGATATTCCAGTTACAACACATTTTGATGAATTTGTGTTGCCTCGTCTTAATTCACGTAGTAAATGGTTATGGAGCAAGATTATTGTCCTAATTGTATCAACCTTCCTTTATCTTGCAACAGTCCTCGTTATAATTATCACCACTACATCTTTTGGGCTTCCTTTGAATGACAAATGGAGTGAAATGGCTTTAAACTATCCACGATATAGCTACTTAAGTCCGCAAATTCCTGAAACTTTTTCTGTGATTTCTGCATTTATGAGACTTATTATACTTTTAATCTTAGGATGGCTTGGGATAGGAATTACAGTTTTGGTTTCATCTCTATTTTTAAATAACGCAACTTTTGGATTTTTAATTGGCACTTTCATTGATCTCAGTGGATACTTTTCATATCATGGCTATATTCCCCAACGCTTTGTAAACTTTTTTGTATCTAACCATATGATACTTTCCTTCCATAGTTTCGGTGAAAATAACCCTATCTACCCACAGTATTCTCTTTCAATTATTTACTGGATGCTATGGATTTTCATTTTTACAGTTATAGGATTCTTCATATGCAGGAAAAAGGATTTTCTTTTAGGAAAGGTAACATCATAATGAAGCAAATGAAAAAGGTTTCTCTTTTTAGTATAATACGCATAAATATTATGATGCATGTTCATTTAAAAGAATTTATCTTAACCATTTCTATCTTTGCTTTAATAGGGCTTTTTAGCGTTTACGAAGTTTTGGCATATCCGTCTACCCTTTTAAAGAATGTATGGGATGTCCTTTTTGTTTCATTTGTTGGGCCGTCTATCTCTGACGACTCACTTTTCAACTTTTTTATCTTTTTTATCCCTTATCCTATGTTTTTCTATATGTTTGGGAATATCGCAGAAGAAGATTTATTTGAGAGAGGCGTATCAATAATCCCTCTTATCGGATCTCGAAAAAAGTGGTGGTTTGTGGAAATTGCAACACTCTTTTCTTTTTCATTTTTCTATGTTATAGTAAGCATGCTAACAATTCTTGTAGTTGGTCTTTTCTTTCTTCCTCTTTCGAACAAGATAAGTCCATTTTTGCTATCTATAAACGAATGGCACATTAATGGAAATACAACTATTTTTACACTCATATTCGGATGGATATTCTTATTGTTCTTAACGACATTGATTTCATTCTCGCTTACCCAAATGGCATTATCAATTTTATGGAGAAATTCGTTCGTTTCTCTTATCTTTGTAAGTGCGATAATGGTTCTTTCCTGGGTTCTTGGCATACGCCATCCATATATTGTAAGATACTTACCTGGCTCTCAATCAATGCTTTTAAGACACACATTCCTTGACCCTGCAGTTCATGGATTTTCTTTTGCCTGGTCTCTTGTTTACAACACGATAGTAATCTTTATAGTTTCAACAATCAGTTTTTTGTATGTCCGCAGAATGGACATATTTAAAAAGATATCAGAAATTCATAAGGAGGCATAAATGGAAGAAAAAGTAGTTATTGTAGAGCATGTAACAAAAGTAATAAAGGACAAGACAATTCTTGATGACATATCACTTGAAATCCCCTATTCAAAAATCTATGGGCTTTGTGGACCAAACGGCTCTGGAAAGAGTATGCTCTTACGGGTTATAAGTGGACTTGTGTTTCCTACAAAAGGAAGGGTTCTGGTTTTTGGAAAAGAGATTGGATATGATATAGAATTCCCAGAGAAAACAGGGATTCTCATTGAAAAACCAGGATTTCTTACCTATCTTAACGGGATGAGAAACCTTGAACTTCTTGCATCAATAAGAAATGAAGTGGGAAGAGAACAAATTGCCAAAACTCTTGAGGTTGTTGGACTTGACCCTTACGATAAAAGACCCGTTAGAGCATATTCAACAGGTATGATTCAACGCCTTGGTCTTGCCCAGGCTCTTATGGAAAATCCTGAGTTATTACTTCTGGATGAACCAACAAGCAATTTAGATCGTGAAGGAATAAAAGCAATTCATAAAATACTGAGAGATTTAAAAGATAAAGGTGTTACCATGCTTATAACAAGCCCAAATATGGAGGAACTTAAACATATCTGTGATGCTGTTTTCTGGATAGAACATGGTCACTTAGAAAAAGAACCTCTTGAGAGTATTTTTGCATAAATAAGTATAAAGTTCTTCCGAAATTCTTTCAATAATTATGAAACTTTTTTCTGGGTTCCTGTATCTAATATTATGAGAGTGAAAAACTCGAAAGAAAGGAGCTGGTGAAAGGTAAAAATAGAGAAGGTAAATAACTTTTATGAAAAGGGAAAGAGGTTTTGAAATGATAAAAACTCCTGGAGCACATAGTAAACAGAGTAGCTATATTTGAAAAGCAAAATGTTAAACCAAAAGATTTCCCAGATAGTGTCCGGACATTTACATTGCAACCTTACGGCATAATCTGTGAAGATACAAGCATAGCCTTAATACCAGGTGAAACAAATGCACCGGAATTTAATGTCTGCATAATCGGAGGTTATTGAGTTAGACTAAATATTTATTTAGTAAAAATGAGTTTTATCTATCCTATTTAAATCTGTATAAGATAATGCTCTTTATTCCAAAATCTGCTATAATGTAAAGGAGGAGGCAGAAATGAAAAATAAAGTGGACATTGTAAGAAATGTTTATCTTTTTGGAGTGAGCCTAATCGGGATAATTTTTCTCATAGTTGGGCTTATAAGGATAACAAACTCACTAACCTCTATTTATTTTCCAAAAGCTGGACAGTATGTTGATATGCTCTATCCGTACAAGAACCTTTATGAAGCAATTGTAATGGCGGTTGTGGGGATTTTGATTTTTGCCTTTCACTGGTATTTCATAGTTAAGGAAAAAAGACTTGGAAGGCTTTCTCAAATTCAATACGAATCTTCTATGAACTTATTTGAGGCAATTTTCTTTTATCTTCTTTCTTTTGTTGGAATAATGATATTTATGACTTCTTTAATAAGTATGGTTGGTGGATTTTATAGCATCCAGTATCCACCACCGCAAATAGATAAGGGCGGTAATATCATAAAAGAATCTGCTCCTTATGTTGAAAAAGACATTGCCCAGATTGTAAGAAGTGGCATTTCAACACTTATTGGTCTTGGAACATTTTTAATTGGCTTTGCAAGGTCTCAAATTTCTATGAAGAAGGTGGAAAATACAGAAATTAATACTTGAAAAGTAATAATTTAATGGTATAATTTAGAGTAGGAGGTCGAAAATGAGCGTAAGAAAAATTAAGGATGGTGTTTATGCCGTAGGTGTTAATCACTGGGATAGAAAATTATTCGACGAAATTATCCCACTTCCAAATGGAACGAGCTATAATTCCTATCTTATCATAGGAAGCGAGCATACCGCACTTATTGATACTGTTGATCCAGCGTTGACTGATGAATTTTTAAGAAATTTGCAGGAATTCAAGGATTTAAGAATCGACTATGTAATATCAGAGCATGCGGAACAAGACCACTCTGGCAGTATCCCAAAAGTTCTTGAGGTCTTTAAGGATGCAAAAGTTGTCACAAACGAAAAGTGCAAAGAATTGCTTATGGAGCATTTGCTTATTCCGGAAGATAAATTTATCGTGGTTAAGGATTATGAAAAACTTTCCTTAGGTAACAAGACACTTCAATTTATATTAACACCCTGGGTTCACTGGCCGGAAACAATGAGCACATATCTTGAAGAGGACAAGATTCTTTTTACCTGTGATTTCTTTGGTTCACACTATGCAACAAGCGAACTTTATGCGGAGAATTCTGAGATTGTCCTTGAAGGTGCAAAAAGATACTATGCAGAAATAATGATGCCCTTTAGAAATTTCATCAAGAGCAACATAAATAAGATAAGCAAGTTTGATTTCGAGATTATTGCGCCAAGCCATGGCCCTATGTGGAATGACCCAAAGTTCATCGTTAACGCCTACTCTGATTGGATTTCTGACAAGGTTTCTAACACTGTTTTAATTCTTTATACATCCATGCATGGAAGCACAAAAGCTGCAGTTGAAGTCCTTTACAATGCACTTGTTGAGAAAGGAATCAAAGTTGTGCCGTTCAATCTTGTTTCTGCTGATATCGGAGAGATTGCAATTTTCCTTGTTGATGCTGCAACTGTTATTTTTGCATTCCCCACAGTGCTTACAGGACCACATCCACTCGGTGCAAATATAACTTACTTCGCAAACGCAATAAGGCCTAAGGTAAAATATGCTGCCGTTATTACATCCTATGGCTGGGGCGGAATGACAGTGAAATGGGTGAAAGACCATATTGGAAATTTAAAGGCAGAGTTACTTGATGAGATTGAGATAAAAGGACTTCCAAAAGACAAAGATATTGAAAGACTGAAGGCACTTGCAGATAAAATTGAAGATGTGCATAAAAAACTTGGAATTTTATGACTTTTGTAGTATAATTTAGTGTAGTTTAAAATAATTAAAAATAAGGAGGTAGGCTATGGCACTAAAAGACCTAATTCAAGCAAATGATTTTAAGAAAGAGAAGCATGTTCCTGTAGTTGAAGTACTTGAGCATGGAGAGAAAGTTCGAATAAGGGTTTCCGTTGGAAAGGAGATTCCACATCCGAACACAACCGAACACCACATAAGTTTTATCGAGGTCTATTTCAAGCCTGATGAGGGGAAATTTCCTTATCTTGTTGCACGATTCACTTTTGATGCACATGGCGCTTCAACAAATGGTGCAAATTCAAGTGGCGTTTACGCTGAGCCTGATGTTACATTTACTGCAAAACTCGATGTCCCGGGTGAACTTTATGCACTTTCCTACTGCAACATTCACGGTCTCTGGGAAAGTGAACCAGTTAAAATTTAATTTAATGGAGGTGTAAGATGACTCAAGTATTTGAGATTTACAAGTGTGAAATTTGTGGAAACATTGTCGAGGTTGTTCACGAAGGGAAAGGAACTCTTGTTTGCTGTGGACAACCGATGGTTAAAATTGGTGAGAAAGTTTCTGAAAGCGAAGCAGGGCAAGAAAAGCACATCCCTGTTGTTGAAAAAATGGAACATGGCACTCTCATAAAGGTTGGTTCTGTTCCGCACCCAATGGAGCAAGATCACTACATCGAGTGGATTGAAGCGTTCAAGAAAGACGGGAAAGTCGTAAAAATTATGCTAAAGCCAGGCGAAGCTCCTCAAGCTCATATTGGTTGGTCTGTCGAAGACCTTGCCGAAGTTAGGGCTTATTGCAACAAGCATGGCTTATGGGCAAAGAAATTTTAAAGAAAGGTGATTTATGTGATTAAAGAAAGAATTCAGGATGCCATAAACGAACAAATTTCAAGAGAGTTTTTCTCTGCGTATCTATACCTTGCAATGGGTATGTATTTTGAAAGCAAGAATTTAAGAGGCATTGCAAAATGGTTCTTTGTGCAGTATAAGGAAGAGTTGAAGCATACAGAGAAATTTATCTCCTACTTAAACGAAAGAGGCGGAAGAGTTTTCTTAAAGGCAGTTCCAGAGCCAAAGAAAGAATGGAATGGGGCACTTGATGCATTTGAGGAAGCATACAACCACGAGAGATTTATCACTGAATCAATTGAAAAGATTATGAAAGTTGCAGTTGAAGAGGATGACTTTGCTACACAAAATCTTCTTAACTGGTTTATAGATGAGCAAGTTGAAGAAGAGGCACAGACTTACGAAATTGTCCAGAAAATAAAACTTATTGGAGAGCAGGGACAGGCTCTTTATATGCTCGACAAAGAACTCGGGCAAAGACAGGGATAGGCAGTATTTTAGGAGGGCGAAAGCCCTCCTTTTTAATTTGTGAACTTAGAAAATTTAACCTTAAATTAAATCTTAGGTGCAATCTTAAAAAACCAAGATTTTATCACATTTTCTAATTTTATATATACTAAAACCACCCCTCGAGACCCCGCATATTTTCGTAGAGACCGCATTAATATTTATCTAAAACCGTGCATTTAAAGCGTCGTAGAGCGTTAATTTTACCTCAAAATGGGTAAAAGTACCTACGAACAAAAATTTGCCTCTCTAAACGCAAAATCTCAAGGTTTATAAAAATTTAAGAAACAGCCTTTTAAAAGGGTTTTATTAACTCAACAAATTAAAACATTATTTATTTTCAAAAAGTCCCATATATCGTTCCATTGCTTTTTTGGTTTCATCTAAATTGAGATTATCTTGCTCTGGAAAATTTGCTTTTTCAAGTCTCAAGCGTATATCCTCTAACTTTTTTGTATCTACAGGTTTACCATCCCGTTGCTTTTGTGCTTCAAGAAAAATACTTTGCGCATCATTGTGAAAATAAGGAAAAAGCGTAAAGTGTTGGTTTTATATTTTGCTGCCACGCTCTGTCATTTATAAGAGGGCTAACACCATTTGATAGATATGTTACTTCTGATTCTGTAACATATAATATCCATGAAACTTTTCCTGATAAATCATTCCAATTATTGCTCTTTGCTTCATTCAGTAATTCTAATAGCGTGCGTAAATCTGTCCTTACCATATTTGTAAGCCCTCGTGCTACATCTTGGGATATTCCCCATCTCCTTCCTGAGAGTTTCTACTCTCATAATATTAATATGAGAACCCGAAAAAAGTTCCATAATTTTATAAAGAAATTCTTTAAAGAGTTTTTGTTTTATACAAAGGCAGATAATTTAAATGCATCCTCTAAAAGATTTTCTCTAAAATGTGAGTTCGTCTTACTCTCCTTAAAATGAATAGTATTAAAGCTACTGATAACACAAAAAGAATTCCATATGACCACAGTATGTCGAAGTTCGTGGAGATCGCTAAGGGGCTTCTCAAAATATTCAATATGTGTGTAACTGGATTAAAAAGGAGAAGAATCTGTATTGTTCTATTTAAAGTATTTGCATCAAAGTATGCGGGAGAAAAAATGATTAGGATGACAGAAAGAATTTGGAGTACTCCGTTTGCTAAGAATAGATTGTTCATTATAAGGCCCAAGGAAATAGAAAATAATAACAACACAAGGATGCTAAAGATAATCCCAAAAGCAAGGAGAAGAATATTAGCCTATTTTAAACTTAAACTGATATAAAGGAAAGTGAGGAGAACGATTGGTAATGTTAATATGACATAGGTGAGCGATTGGCTTAAAATAATCTGTGGGAATGTTATTGAAAAAGTTGAGTATAGTTCAAGCATCTGAGGTTCTTTTGCGTTTACAACTCTCAAACTCAACATATTAGTAAAGGCACTTATAAGTGTTACAACCGTATATCCCGTAAGAAGGAAAGCAATTTGAGATGTTGTTAGTTTTCCCTTTCCTGAAAGAAGCATTATGAATAGATACGAGAATGGCAGCAAGAACAGAACAACAAAAATCTGGAAAAGGTAAATTCGGAGCCCTTTAAACTCCATCTCTACGCCTAACCTAATTTTTTCCATTTTTTACCTCCATAAGCCTTTTAACGGCAGTCTCAAAAGAAGGTGCCTCAAATTGAATGTAATTTATAGAAGCAACATCATTTATCTTCTTTACTAAGTCTATCCCCATATCAAGGGTTTCAAGAGATACATTAAAAACTGCTCCATCACTTTCATATACCAGGTTTTCACTTTCAAGGATTGCTCTTGCAAGGTCGGCTTTGGATGTTGAAAATTTTATTTCGCAAGGTAATTTAAGTAAAAGAGAAATTTCTGTGGGGTTTCCTTCTGCGATAATTTTTCCATCAACGAGCACATAAACTCTATCGCTTAACTTCTTTACTTCGTTCATATCGTGGCTTGCAATGAGAATCGCTTTGTCATTCCTGAATTGAGAGAGCCTACCCCACAAGTTGCTTTTGCTAACGATATCAACCATAGATGTGGGTTCGTCAAGTATAAGGAGAGAATTTGACTGTGCTATAGCAATACCTATAAGCATTAACTTTATTAAACTTGGGGAAAGTTGGTATCCGTAGTACTTTCTTACGCCTCCTAAGTTAAGGAAGTCAATAATCTCGCTAAGCCTTTTTTTGTATATTTCTCCTTTTACGCCTTTTAGTCTTAGAGCAAAGCCTATTGTTTCTTCAACAGTAAGGGAAGGAAAATAAAGAGGATACTGCGGAGCATAACCTGCTTCTTTTTTGATAATCGATGGGTTTAAGGATATGTCTTCACCTAAAATTGAAATGTATCCCTCTGTTGGCTTCAGCAATCCCAGAATTTGTCTTAGAAGGGTTGTTTTACCTGCTCCATTTGGACCAATAAGCCCTACATTTCACCTTTTTTAACCTTTAAATTAATTGCTTCATTTGCCTTTTTACCATTTGGGTAAACCTTTGTTACATTTGAAACAAGTAAAATTTCTTCCATTTATATCCTCCTTGTTAAAATTGTAGCAAAAAGACGCTAAGTCAAGAGTAAAACCTAATTTTAACAATGATATTAACTAAAATAGTAGCGCTCTAAGAATAACGATGTAGAACACCTTTTGTATTTTGTTGGACCAAAAGTCCATTTTTTCTT
>Ga0081479_111556_pt1 | contig 21992 bp, 23 predicted proteins | sample MamHotmetagenome_FD_70984 | JGI IMG/M metagenome (GOLD analysis project Ga0081479, IMG submission 70984) | Hot spring cone microbial streamer communities from Mammoth Hot Spring (Liberty Cap Streamers), Yellowstone National Park, USA - T=72 v2... | ecosystem: Environmental > Aquatic > Thermal...
CCTTTATCATTTTTTGCAACAAGGTTTTCTATTTTTAAAATGGTTCTATTTTTTTCAATTTTTTCTTTTGTCCATTGATTTGTAATTTCTCTTCCAACCATCATTTTTGCAAGTTCATTTATATTTGTCTTTGAAGGTTCTGTTTCTCCTACAACGCTTCCATTTCTTAAAACTGTTATTCTATCGCTTATTTGCATTACTTCTTTTAATTTATGTGAAATGAAAATGATGCCTCTCGTCTTTTTTAACTCTCTTAGAGTTTTAAAGAGTTCGTCTACTTCCTGTGGTGTTAAAACTGCTGTTGGTTCATCAAGAATAATAAAAGATGCATCTCTGTAAAGAATCTTCAGAATCTCTACTCTCTGCTGTTCCCCCACGGACAATTGCCATATTTTTGCGTCTGGATCTATTTTTAGACCATATTGGTCTGACATTTTTTTAATTCTTTTTCTGGCCGTTTCAAAGTCGATAAATGGCGCTTTTGGTGAAGGGTAGTTAAGTACAATATTTTCGAGGACGCTTAGTGATGGAACTAGCATAAAGTGCTGGTGCACCATTCCAATTCCAAGATCGATTGCTTCTTTTGGTGAGGATATTGTTACTTTTTTTCCATTTATATAAATTTCACCTGAGTCAGGCTGATACATTCCGTAAAGAATTCTCATTAGAGTTGTCTTTCCTGCCCCGTTCTCGCCAAGAAGAGTATGAATTTCATTTGTCTTAAAGCTTACAGATACATTGTTATTGGCAAAAACACCTGGAAACTTCTTAGTTATGTTTCTTAACTCAATTTCTTTGATTTTTTCCATTTTTGTTTTTTCCACCTTTATTTTCTTTGAAGAGGAGGGGTTACCCCCTCCTCAATTTACATTATGGCAATTTAACCTTTATCGATCCGTTTTTTATTTTCTCGAGGGTTTCATTAAATAATTTTTCAATTTCTGGAGTTACAAGCGTTGACTTTAGTTTAGGGTTAAATACAATTTCAATTCTTCCGTTAGATAGACTCAAACTTATTACTTCTCCGCCCAATTTACCTTTTTTGTAATTGTCAACAATATAAAGGACAACATCTTTCCATTTGTAAGCTTGCGATGCAATAATATGGTCAGGTGCAAGCGAACTTTGATCAACGTCATTAGAGAACCAATAAACACCAGGTTTTTCAGCAACGGCCTGAATCGCGCCTACTGATTGTTGTGCTGTTCCTGTAAGAATGTCTGCTCCCGCCTCAATTTGAGCTGTAGCCATTTCTTTAGCCTTGATTGTATCGCCAAAAGAACCGGTATATGATTCCAAAACTTTAATTGAGGGATCTATAGAATCTACTCCTTGTTTGAAACCATAGTTATATTTTATTGCGTCGCCAGTTTTTACAGGACCGACAATACCCACTGTCTTTGTTTTTGTGAGTTTTGCAGCAAGAACTCCAAATATGTAGGCGCCATCTTGTGCCTCTGGATTATATGCGAATACATTTGTAGCGGTTTGGAATGCAGTACCATATGCAAATGTAACATTCGGAAAATCTTTTGCAACTTCCATCACAGGATTTTGATATTGGCTACCATGTGCAATGATGATGTTAAAGCCTTTATTTGCGTAGTCTCTGATTGCCGCTCCTGCATTAACAGGGTCTGGCATCTGTTCTGTAACATTTACCTCAACATTATCAACTCCAAGTTCTTTTTGGGCAGCCATAACACCTTCGTACATGCCTTGACTCCAAGCCATGTCATCTTTTGTGCTAGGTAGAATAAGGGCAATTTTAATTTTCTCTACCTTTGTTTCCTTCTTTCCGCATCCGTAAGATGCTGTTAATCCTAATACAAATACTACTACGAGAAGACTTATAAGAAATCTTCTCGTTTTTTCTTCTCTCCTCATACTTTCCTCCTTTCTATAATTTTTTGTATGTATTGCCGATTATTACTTACATCTTTCAAAAGGTTTTCCAAGTGCAGTGGATCCACCTATACGATGTTGTGCAACAAAAACTAATACAATTATAGTAATTATGTAAGGTGCCATGACAGCGTACTCGTATGGTATTCCAATGTTTGCAATTTGGACTCTTATCTGAAGTGCATCGAGTATACTAAATAAAAGAGAACCAATCATTACGCCAGTCGGTTGCCATCTTCCAAAATATACAAGCGCAATAGCAATAAATCCTCTGCCGGCAGATATGTTTTCTACAAAAATGGCTTTTTGCTGTCCTATTGTTAAAAATGCTCCAGCAAGTGCTGCAAGGACGCTCCCGATTATTATGCAAACATATCTAATAAACTCTACAGAGACACCTAAAGAATCAGCAGCAGATGGGTTTTCTCCAACCGATCTTATTTTTAACCCGAATGTTGTTTTGAAGAGAACTATGTATGAAATGGGAACAAGCAAAAATGCAAGGTATACCATCCAATTCTGATTAAAGAAAATTTCTCCAATGTAGGGCATTTTTGATAAAATTGGGATAGGAATTGATTTAAAACCATCAATAGTTACAATAGCACCCATTGTTAAACGGAAAAGCAATCCTGATAAGCCAAAGCCAAACATATAAATGCCAATTCCACTTATTCCTTGTTCAGCTTTCATAGTTACATTTATAAAAGCACTCAACAGTCCCATAAGAAGACCAACTATTATAGCCATTAGTATCCCAAGCATTAGACTTCCCGTCTTAAGTGATGTATAAAAGCTTAAAAAAGCACCAATCAGCATGATTCCCTCTATTCCTAAGTTGTATACACCACTTCTTTGGTCGAGCATCTCACCAATAGAGGCAAGTAAATACGGCGTTGCGAGTCTAATACCAGCGCTGAAAATACTTACAATTACTCCTGTTTGAAAAAAATTTCCCATCATTTCTCATCCTCTGTTAATATTTCTGTATTTCTTGAAGCTATTTTTCTTGATATTATCTCTCCACTGACCGCAAATACTACCACAAGCCCTTCAATTGCATATACCATTGCTGCGGGTATTCCTACAGTTCTCTGAAGGCTGTCTGCACCAAAGAGAATTGAACCAAAAAGAATTGATGCAGGTATTGTTCCAAGAGGGTTCAGTTTTCCAAAAAGTGCAGCGACTATACCAGAAAATCCGTATCCAGCACTTATTCCGTCTAACAGTCTATGATGAATTCCCATTACTTCGACAGCACCTGCAATGCCAGCCATTCCTCCTGCAATAAGCATTGAAAGGATCATATATCTCTCAACATTTATTCCGCCGTATCTTGATGCATTTTTGTTTTTCCCTACAGCTCTCATTTTATATCCAATTGTGGTTTTCCACAGGAGATAATACATAGCTATCGCAAGGATTATTGCTATAAATATTCCTGTATGAAGTCTTTTACCCTGGAAAAATCTTGTTAGCCAGGCAGATTGAGTTATTATTGATGATTGCGGATATCCTGTGCCGAATGCTTTTTCTAATGGATCCATCATAGGACCTCTCAATAAAAGATACAAAACCTGTGTTGCTATACTGTTTAACATCACAGTAGTTAGAATTTCGTTGATATTTAAATAAGCTTTTAATACACCCGGTATTAAGCCGTAGATACCACCACCAACAAAACCGACCAGTAAGAGTATCATAACCGAAATGATTTTAGGAAGTGATGGAAGTTTTAGAGCAACAAATGTTGTTAAAATAGCGCCGACAATTATTTGCCCTTCACCTCCTATGTTAACCATTCCGCTTCTGAATGCTACACAAACACCAGCACCTACAATAATTAGTGGAGTTGCTTTAACGAGAGTTTCAGTAATACCATAAAGACTTCCAAATGAGGCAGCAAACATTAAGTAATATGCATTTAATGGATTTACATGAGCGGTTATTAGAAATATGCTTCCAACAATAAGAGCAAGAAATACTGCACCTAAAGGGATTAGAATATTTGTTATAATCGAAATAAAAAAGGCATTTTTTCTTATTTTCATTTTATCTCTTCCTCTTCTTTTATGAAAATTTCGTTGGTTTTAGTGTAATTTCTCTTAAATTCATAATGCAAGTAAGTGGTTTTTAAATTGTAAAACATTAAACTCAAATTAAGTTCTGTTTTCCTAAAAATTAACTTTAAGAATTTCAATTTTTTCTCCCTTTATTAAAAGTTCTTTACATTATTTTACACAAAAAATTTTTTTGTCAATAGGTATCTCTTTTTAAAGAATAAAATTGGATTATAATATTTGTGATTGTAGTTGTTTGAAGTAGTCGTTCGTCAAAAGGAGACGATTGGAAATGAGGGAGAAAGTTAAAAAATTTTTACCGATTGTGTTAATAGGCGTTTTGCTCGTTCTCATTGTTTTTACTCTTACTTCATGTATAGGCTATGTTAAAGTATTGGTTATTGCTTCCATTAGTTCTAATACCCCTGAATTTGGTATTTCAACCGTTAATGGGATTGAAATGAAACTCGAGGAAGTGAATAATAGTGGTGGAGTTTTAGGGAAGAAGATTCGTATAGTCACTTTTGATGACAAAGGTAGTCCTGATTATGTTTCTGATAAACTAAGGGAGGTTTTATCACGCAATAGTTACATTGCTGTAGTTGGCGCGCCGTTTAGCAGGATTGCAATTCCTGCAAGTAACATTTGTGAGGAGCTTAATATTCCTTTTATAACATCAGTTGCAACGAATCCCGAGGTAACAAAAGGCAAGGAGTATGTCTTTCGTGCTTGCTTTACAGATGAAATACAGGGAAGAGCTTCAGCTCATTTTGTGTATGAAAAACTTGGGCTCAAAAAGGGTGGTGTTTTTTACGATATAGAAGACCCTTATTCAAATTACCTTGCAAAATCATTTAGAGATGAGTTTGAAAAGTTAGGTGGAAAGATCGTTGCGTTTTATCCTCATCCACACGAACCAGTTACAGTCGAATACCCACTTCAAAAGATGCTTGAGCAGGGAGTTCAATTTGTATTTAACCCAGACTTATATGTTGACGGATCTGAAGTCTATAAAGAGTTAAGGAAGCAAGGTTTTGAAGGACCTATTATTTTCGGAGACGGAGTTGACGCACCTCAATTACTTTCAAGGGTAAACAAGCCTTACAATGTTTTTTATGTAAGTCATTATTCGACGGATAATCCAAAATGGGTAGAATTTGTAAATAAATATAAAGAAAAGTATAAGACAGAGCCAAATATTGAGGCATATCTTGCATATGATGCTATGGGGCTTTTGTTAGAGGCAATTAAAGAGGCAAATACATTCGAAAGACCTGAAATAAAGGACGCACTCAAAAACATTACTTATGAGGGAATAACTGGGAAAATAGAATTTGAAAATTCAAATGACCCGGTAAAACCTGTTTATGTTTTTGGCTTTAAAAACTTTGTGCCCATAAAGGTGTGGGAATATGTTCCTAGCTTATCTCATTAATGGGTTTGGAACCTAAGGAAAGTTGTGAATTTGGTGGCGGCGGGGGGATTCGAACCCTCGACACTCCGGGTATGAGCCGGATGCTCTAACCACTGGGCTACGCCGCCTCTCCTCTATGTCTTTTTATACGTCTCTTTTGAGCAACAAGCGAATCTTGCGACTCCTTGAGGAACTTCTTTAATAACTGTTCAAAAGACTCTTTCGGCTGTTCCTCTTTTCTTGTTTGCTCGCTAACTTTTCTTACAAAAATCAAATTTAACTTACCGCTCTTGTCCTTGCCGTTTATTTTCACAAGAACTCTGTCTCCCTCTTTTATTGGATCGTCGAGGTCAACAGCTCCTAATTCTGTAAGTTGAGAAACATGAATTAAACCAACCTTGCCTTCATCGAGTTTTACGAAGGCACCATAGGGCATAACTTTTATTACCCTACCAATTGCTTCCGTGTTTCCCATACGCTTATATATAATATCTAATTTTTAAAAAGATTCAAGAGGTTTTTGAGAAAATTTTCTGAATTTTTTTGTGAATATTGAGATTCACCGTTTATTTTGAAATAGATTACTGTTTCATTTTCTTTTCCTAAACCAAGGTTTTCCCTTGCGTACTTCTCAACAAACTCGTCGCTTTTTGCATACTCTATTTTTTGAAGAAGCGTTTGCTGTTCCTGTTTTAGCCTTTCAAGTTCCTGTCTTTTCTTTTGGAGTGTAAAATAATTGCTTGCAAGGTAAAAAGCGTTAAAAATGCTTTCAAGGAAAAAATATAACACCAGAAAGAAAATTGCAATTTTTACAACATTTATTTTTTTCTTCATTTGATTAAATTATATATTGTTTTTAGACTATGTCAAAACTATTTTTAAATTTTCTTAAATTAGTCAAATTGTTCACAAAAATATAGTTGTTTTTTGTAATTCATACTATAATTAAGAGTGGAGGTGAAAAATGGCAAAATATAAAGTTGCAATTAACAAAGACACCTGCATTGGTTGTGGCGTTTGTGCATCCATTTGTCCTGAGAACTGGAAAATGGAGGACGATGGAAAGGCAAATTTCATCTCTGAGATTTCTGATGCAGATTGCAACAAGGATGCTGCTGAAAACTGCCCCACTCAGAGCATCGCTGTTGAGGAGGTAGGTTAGGGCTGAGGGTGGCTGAAGCCACCCCTTACACTTATTAAGGAGGTTTACAATGGCGGTTCAGACAAAAAAAGGTGTTTATGAGGTAAGATTCCATGGTAGGGCAGGTCAAGGTGCAAAGTCAGGCTCACAAATGCTTGCACTTGCTGCCTTTAAAGAAGGAAAGTCAATACAGGCATTCCCTGAGTATGGTTCTGAAAGAAGAGGCGCGCCAACAGTTGCCTACACAAGAATTTCTGATAAGGAGATTCGAACTCATGAACCAATCGTAAATCCTGATGCAGTGCTTGTATTTGATTTCGGTCTTGCAAAGAACATTCCTGTAACTGGAGGACTCGATGAGGAGAACGGAGTTCTTATTGTTAACACTACGAAAACTCCGGAAGAAATAAGGCAAATTACTGGGTTTAAAGGTAAAATTTTTACAGTTGATGCAACAGGTATTTCACTTGAACTCTTAAAGATGGATGCACCTAATGTTCCTATGCTTGGTGCGCTCGTAAAAGCTACTGCTGTTGTTAAGTTAGAAACACTTGAAGATGTCATAAGAGAAGAGTTCCTTGACAAAATTGGTGAAGAGAAAGTCCAGAAAAACATCATTGGTCTTAAAAGAGGCTACGAGGAGGCAAAAAATGGCTGAGAAAAAAGGCTGGAAAGACTTAATGCGTGGAGCAGATTTACCTCCCGCAACAGCGCTTGAGAATAAAACGGGTTCATGGAGAAGCCTTCGTCCTGTTTGGGATCCCTCAAATTGTATACACTGTATGATTTGTGTTTCATATTGTCCTGATATGGCAATTCCGATTACCAAAAACGAGGAAGGCGTTGTAGGAAAAAATGGTAGAGTCTATAAAGGAACGATAAGGTTAGAAACAAACTTTGATTACTGCAAGGGTTGTGGTATCTGCGCAGTTGAGTGTCCTACCAAGTGCATTACTATGGTAAGAGAAGAGTAGGAGGGTGCTATGGCAAAACTTAAACCATTAACAGGAGCTCAGGCGACAGCCGAGGCAATGAGACAGATAAATCCAGATGTAGTAGTCGCATATCCAATAACACCCCAAACCCCAATAGTTGAATTCTTTGCACAGTTTGTTGCAGATGGCGTTGTTGATACAGAGATGGTTCCTATCGAATCAGAACACTCTGCACTTTCTGCAGTAGTTGGAGCTTCTGCTGCCGGTGCAAGGGCAATGTGTGCTACATCATCACAAGGTCTTGCACTTATGTGGGAAATTGTAGCAGCAGCGCCTGGATTAAGGCTCCCGATTGTTATGCCTGTTGTAAACAGAGCACTTTCAGCTCCAATTAACATCCATTGCGATCACTCGGATACAATGGGAACATTGACTTTGGGTTGGGTTCAAATTTACTCTGAAAATGCGCAAGAAGCATATGAGAATACACTACTTGCTTTAAGAATTGCAGAACATCCAAAAGTGTTACTTCCAGTTATGGTTATGCAGGATGGCTTTATAACAAGCCACGGTGTTGAAGTAGTAAAAGTCCTTGAAGATGAAGAGGTTAGAAAATTTATTGGTGAAAGAAAGCCAGAAAGGTATCTTTTAAATGTTAAAAATCCTTATACAGTTGGTCCTCTTGCACTTCCTGATTACTACTTTGAGGTTAAGAGACAACAGGAAGAGGCAATATGGAACGCAAAAGATGTATATCTTGAGGTTGGCGAAGAACTTTCTAAACTAACAGGAAAGAAGTACCCATTCTTTGAAGAATACAGAACTGACGATGCTGAAGCAGTTATTATTGCATTAAATTCTACCGCAGGAACAGCAAAAGACGTAGTTGATGAAATGCGAGAACAGGGTTATAAGGTTGGTCTAATAAAGCCTAAACTCTTTAGACCTTTCCCATACAAAGAGATGAGGCAGGCTCTCGAGAAATTTAAGGTTGTAGGTGTTCTTGATAGAGCAATTGCCTTTGGCGCATATGCACCGCTTTATACTGAAATTAGAAATGCACTATTTGAGGCAGAAAATAAGCCAAAACTTCAGAGTTATGTATATGGTCTTGGTGGTAGAGATATTTTCAAGAGCGATATTAGGAAGGTGTTTGAGGAACTTCTTTCTGGAAATGTTGATTCTCAAACCCAGAAGTATATAGGTTTAAGGGAATAAGGGGGTAAATATGGCAACGATTCAAGAAATTGTATCCAAAGAAAAGCCCTTAGTTTCAGGGCATAGAATGTGTGCTGGATGTGGAATCCCGCCGATTGTGAACACGATAGTTGCAGCCTCTGATAAGCCTGTTATTATTGCAAACGCAACAGGATGTCTTGAGGTAACATCGACGATATATCCTTTTAATGCATGGAATGTTCCATGGATTCACCTCACATTTGAAAATGCTGCAGCAGTTGCAGCAGGTATTGAAACAGCATTGAGGGCATTTAAGAAGAAAGGTAAAATTGATACCGATGTAAACATAATTGCTATTGGTGGAGATGGTGGAACCTATGATATAGGTTTTCAGGCTCTATCTGGTGCACTTGAAAGAAGACATAAATTCATGTATGTTGTTTATGATAACCAGGGATATATGAATACAGGAAACCAGAGAAGTGGTGCAACTCCTTTTGGTGCAAGCACTACAACAGTTCCTGCGGGAAAAGTTAGTTACGGCAAACCTCAGTGGAGGAAGAATATTGTTGAAATTACTGCAGCACACAGGATTCCCTATGCTGCACAAGCAGCAGTTCATAACTTGCTTGACCTTTACAACAAAGCAAAGAAAGGTTTTGAAGCAGATGGTCCTGCCTTCCTTGCTGTTTTCCAGCCTTGCACTACAAACTGGCACTATGACCCATCACTAACAATTCAGTATTCCAAACTTGCAACTGAGACAAACTTCTGGCCTCTGTATGAAATTGAGAATGGTAAAGTTAAGATTAACTACAAACCGAAAGAAAGAAAACCAATCGAGGAGTTCTTAAAGGGTCAGGGAAGGTTTAAACATCTCTTCAAGCCTGAAAATAAACATGTAATTGAAGAGATGCAAAAGATGATAGACGAAGAGTGGGAAAGACTTTTAAAACTTGAGGAATCAGGAGTCCAGTTATAATTAAGAGAAATACTTTAATAGCCCCCTTTTTGGGGGCTTTTTTAATTTTACAAAGTTACTATAATAAGTATAGAATTTTACTTATTTGCTAAAGGAGGTAAAATGGGAAAATACACAGCAGAATTTGGAGTTTTTGGTGGTTCGGGCTTTTATTCTTTTCTTGAGAATGTTTCAGAAGTCAAAATTGAAACTCCATATGGAGCGCCTTCTGATGTTATAGCAATAGGCGAGTATAAGGGCAGAAGTGTTGCATTTTTGCCAAGACATGGAAAACTTCACCAGTATCCACCTCACAAGATTCCTTACAGAGCCAATTTATGGGCTTTTAAAGAACTTGGTGTAAAAAGAATTATAGCACCAACAGCAGTAGGAAGCCTCCAACCAGAATACAAAGTGGGAGACTTTGTTGTAACTGATCAATTTGTCGATTTTACAAGTGGAAGAGAATGTACTTTTTACGAAGGACCAATAACAACGCATATAAGTATGGCTGAACCGTATTGTCCTGAATTGCGCGGAATTGCAATTGAGGCGTTAGAAAAACTCGGAGTAAGGTTTCATAGAACTGGAACAGTTGTAGTGATACAAGGTCCTCGATTTTCAACTAAGGCAGAGAGCATATTCTTTACTCGAATGGGTTTTCATATCATCAATATGACTCAATATCCTGAGGTAGTGCTTGCAAGAGAACTTGAAATGTGCTATGTGAATGTTGCAGTTGTTACCGATTACGATGTCGGAATTGTTGCGGAAGGTAATGTTGAACCTGTAACTCAGGAAATGGTTATAAAGAAATTTAATGAAAACATTGGTACCTTGAAAGAAGTTGTTAAATACATTATTGAACACACGCCTGCGGAAAGGCACTGCAAATGCGGTGAAGCCTTAAAGGATGCAAGAGTAGGAGAATAACAAGTGATTCCACTTCGAGACACTGAAGAAATAGAAACATTTCCTTTTATTACAATACTTTTAATTATCGTAAATAGTTTTATCTTTATGTATATTTACTTTACTGCGGCTTCAGCACCTGTGCCAGAGCAATATCTTGCAAATGTTTACTTAACATATGGACTTGTGCCTAAAAATATTCTAAATGCGCCACTATTTAGCGCTCCTTATCTTACATTTATAACTTCAATTTTCCTTCACGGAAGTTGGTCTCACCTTATTTTTAACATGCTTTTCCTGTGGATATTTGGTAATAATGTTGAAGATTACTTTGGGCATTTTCATTTTCTTTTGTTCTATCTTCTTGCAGGGATTTTTGCATCTCTTATACAACTTTTGACTATGGGTGCTTCAACTGTCCCCGTGATTGGTGCAAGTGGTGCAATAGCAGGAACAATGGGAGCATACTTTCTTCTGTTCCCACGCTCAAGGATCAGAACGCTTGTTTTTATTTTCTTTTTTGTAACGATTGTAGAGATTCCTGCACCTGTTTATCTTCTTATCTGGTTTATGTCTCAACTGTTTGAGGGGCTTTCGAATTTTGGAGTTGCTTCGGGTATTGCATTTTTTGCGCACGTCGGAGGTTTCATTTTTGGGGTACTTTACGCAGCCCTTATAGGAAGACATGCAGGGAGAAAAAGAAGATATCTCAACTATATTTGAGAGAGTTGAAATTCTTGAGAGAAAATTTAAACTTTTAGAGAGGGTAACCAATTTTGAAAAAATAGGCTTTGAGGAACTTCTTTCTGTTCGTGGATTTAAAAGTTTTAATTTCAAGGAGCCGCAAGATTTAAGCGGCTCCAATTTTTTAAGGGAGATCTCAAAGTATTATGTAAGAAGGCTTTTAAGTGATTTATCTCTTTACAAGGCTCTAAGCGAAGAAGCGGTTTTATTTTTATTTTCAAAGTGGAAAGTTGAGCGACAATTTTTGGAGCAACTTGTCGAGTCTGGGCTCATCAAAAGAGACGGTAAAGTTTACTTTATATCATATGATTTTGATCTGCTTATTGAATCTTTCATTGCAGATTTTATAAAAGAAAGATTTGGAATAGAATCGATTTTGAATGTAAAAGTTAAGGAGCTCGACAAAGGAGGCGATATTGATATTCTTGGAAAGTGGAAATTGGAATTGATTATGATCGAGTTGAAGGAAAGTCCACCAAACAATATATCTTTAAATGACTTGAAATTAGCTTTTGAGAGATTTAAAAATGTCAAACCAGACCTTTTTATTTTCTTGATTGATACAACACTTTCGATTAAAAGAAACATCCTTGATAATCTTGTAGCTATTTATGGTTTAGAACCCGTTAGATTAAGAGAAGGTGTTTATAGAGTTTTTGGGAATGCGTTTGTTGTAACTGCTAAAAGAGAAATACTGTCGAATCTTGGGTTCGTAATTGAAAGGGAACTTTTTTGAAAAAATTCAATTTTTATACGGTTAACCTCTTGACTAAAATTAAATTTTTGGTAAATTATTAGCAGATGGACAATGTATTTGCTAAATAGGAGGTAAGCAGTGGCTAATAATGAGGAAGAAAAGAAAAATAACCATAACGATGAAAATACCGAAACTCCACACGTTGAAAACAGTGAAAATACCGAAAACCAATTAGAGGAGAAGATTAAGGAAATGGAAAACGAACTTAAGAAAAAAGAAAATGAAATTTTCGACCTTAAAATGGAAAATATAAAGTTAAAAGAAAGGCTCCGCCAGGAGTCTGATATTTATGAAAGGGAATTAAAGAGATTAGTCCTCAAGGAAAAGATTAATATTTTCAAAGAATTTCTTGAAGTCCTTGATAACATTGAGAGGGCTCTTGAATCTCTAAACGGAGATTCTGAGCACTCAAAGGGACTGATGCTTATAAAAGACCAGTTATTTAAATTCTTATCTTCTTATGGAATTAAAGAGATGGATTTGATAAATAAGCCGTATGACCCTAATATTGCTGATATTGGTGAGGTAGTAGAAACAAAAGACTACCCACAAGGAACTATTGTGAAAGTTCTTCGAAAAGGTTACTATATTGGTGATAATGTCCTCAGAACGGCAGTGGTTGCCGTTTCTAAGGAGCCAAGCGAAAATAAAAATGAAAATTCTTCAAATAACTCGAATAATTAGGAGGTGAAACTATGGGAAGAATTATTGGAATTGACCTTGGAACAAGCAATTCTGCGGCAGCTGTTATGATTGGTGGCAAACCAACTATCATACCTGCAGCAGAAGGACCAAGTGTAGCAGGTAAAACTGTACCATCTGTGGTTGCTTTTACAAAGGATGGTCAAATACTTGTTGGAGAGCCTGCAAGGAGACAGGCAACCATTAATCCTGAAGGAACTGTTACAGGTATCAAAAGGAAAATGGGAACAAAAGAAAAAATAGTGATTTATGGAAAAGAGTACACTCCAGAGCAAATATCTGCTTTCATTTTGCAGAAAATTAAAAAAGATGCCGAAGCATTTTTAGGCGAGAAAGTCGAAAAGGCAGTTATTACTGTTCCTGCCTACTTTAACGATGACCAACGACAGGCAACCAAAAACGCAGGAGAAATTGCAGGGCTTGAAGTTGTGCGTCTTGTAAATGAACCGACAGCAGCAGCATTTGCGTACGGTCTAGATAGATCCGACAAAGAGTTAAAAATTCTTGTATTCGATTTTGGTGGTGGTACGCTTGATGTAACTATTATGGATTTTGGTGGAGGCGTTTTCCAGGTTAAGGCAACTGCTGGAGACACACAACTCGGTGGCCGCGATATGGATGAAGCCCTTGTGAATTATATTGTTGAAGAATTTAAGAAAGATACCGGAATTGATTTAAGAAATGACAAAATGGCAATGGTAAGGATAAGGGAAGCTGCTGAAAAAGCAAAAATTGAACTTTCCTCTGTTCTTGAAACACAAGTCAACTTACCATTCATTACGGCAGATGCAACAGGCCCAAAACATCTTGTGATGAACATAACTCGTGCAAAACTTGAGTCACTTGTTGAACCTATAGTTAAGAGATGTGCAGGACCATTGGAACAGGCTATAAAAGATGCAGGACTTACTCCTCAACAAATTGATAAGATCATTCTTGTAGGTGGACCTACAAAGATGCCCATTGTTCAGAAATTTGTTGCAGACTACATTGGAAAGCAGCCAGAGCGAGGAATTGACCCGATGGAATGTGTGGCAATGGGTGCTGCAATACAGGCAGGTATTATCGAGGGAGAAGTCAAGAATGTAGTTCTTGTTGATGTTGTGCCTATTTCTCTTGGAATTGAGACCCTTGGCGGAATATTCACAAAGATGATTGATAGAAATACACCAATTCCTACATCAAAAACACAGATATTTACGACTGCTGCCGATAACCAGACAAGCGTAGAAATTCATATCTTGCAGGGTGAACGTCCTCTTGCAAAGGATAACTTATCGCTTGGTAGATTTATCCTTGATGGCATTCCACCTGCGCCAAGAGGAGTTCCTCAGATTGAGGTTACTTATGCGGTTGATGAAAATGGAATTCTTCATGTAACTGCAAAAGACCTTGCTACAGGAAAAGAACAAAAAATAACAGTAACTAACTCGAATAAACTTTCTAAAGAAGAAATTGAAAGGCTTAAGAGAGAAGCTGAGATGTATGCTGAAGCAGACAAGAAAAAGGCAGAAGAAATTCAAATCAAAAACGATGGTGATTCACTCGTTTATTCTGGAAGAAAATTCTTGAAAGACTATGGCGATAAGATAAATCCTTCTGATAAGGCAGCGCTCGAGAACGAGATTAACGAACTTGAAAAGTATGTTAAAGAAGGTAACGTAGAAATGATTAAGGCAAAAATTGAGCAAGTTAATCAATTGATGTCGAAAATTGGACAGGATATGTACAAGCAGGGCGGAGGAACAACTGAAGGACAGAATCCAAGTTAATGTGGTATAATTAGACTATGGCAAATAAAGACTATTATGAGATCCTCGGGGTCCCGAGAAACGCAACCCAGGAAGAAATAAAGAAGAAATATAGAGAACTTGTAATGAAGTATCATCCTGATTTGCATAAGGATGACCTTGAGGCTGCCAAGAAGATGGCAGAAATAAATGAAGCATACGAAGTTTTAAGTGATCCAGAGAAAAGAGCACAGTACGATAAATTTGGGGCAGTAGGACCGAATGTTGGATACGAATCGGCCTACGGCCCCTCCTATGACTTTTCGGGTGACATTTTTTCAGATTTAGGCGATATTTTAAGAGATTTTGGCTTTGGTGGTTTTGGTTTTGGAACCGGAACTCGTGAGCGAGTAGAACGCGGCGAAGACATTGAAGTTGAGGTAACTATACCCTTTAAAGATGCTGTGCTTGGAGTTGATAAGGAAGTAACAGTAAGAAAAAAAGAGACTTGTCCTGTTTGTAAAGGAACTGGTGCAGAACCTGGAACTGGTACAACAACATGCCCCACTTGTAACGGGACCGGTTTTGTAACAAAGAGGCAAAGAACTCCGTTTGGTGAGTTTGTGGTTCAAACTACCTGTCCTACTTGCCATGGAACAGGAAAAGTTATAAAGGAAAAGTGCCATAACTGTGGAGGTAGCGGAGTAGTTGAAAATATTTCAAGAATAAAAGTTACAATACCGCCAGGTGTTGAAGATGGCACTGTTATAAGAGTAAGAGGTCAGGGGAATGCTGCTCCTCATAGAGGAACTGCAGGCGATCTCTATGTTAGGGTAAGAGTTGAAAAAGATCCAAGATTTATCAAAGAAGGGAACAAAATATACTACATTGCGCATATTTCAGTCCCTGAAGCAGTGCTTGGAACGGAGATCAAAGTTCCTTTAATCGAAGGTGGCGAAGAAATTGTAAAAATACCGCCAGGAACCCAGTACGGCACTGAGATAAAATTGAGAAGGAAATTTGGCTCAAGAAGACCATATGATTACATAGTAAAGGTAATTGTAGATATTCCTACAGACATTACAAGTGAAGAGGCATTCTACTACGAGAAATTGAGGGAAATCTATGAAACAAAGAATAGAAAAGGGTAAAACAAAAGTCGTTGTAACGATAGGACCCGCAAGCGAAAGTGAAGAAACCTTGCGGGAGTTTTTTAATTTGGGTGTGGATGTCTTCAGATTGAACTTCTCCCACGGTACCCACGATGACCATTTAAGACGGATTAACTTAATAAGAAAAATTGAACAAGAATTTGGATATCATCCGGCAATTCTTCAAGACCTTCAAGGACCAAAAATACGGCTTGGGACCTTTAAGAATAAAGAGGTTTTCTTAAAAGAGGGCGACGCCTTTACACTAACAAAAGAAGATGTCTTAGGCGATGAACATATTTCAACAATTACATACAAGGAACTAATAGATGAGGTTAATGTTGGAGATGATATTTATATAAATGACGGTCTTGTCAAATTAAAGGTTGTAGATAAAACTTCTAATGAATTAAAAACTGAAGTTATCCAGGGAGGTCCTATATCCGACCACAAAGGTGTTAATTTTCCTTCAACGGTTCTTTCCATCGACCCTTTAACAGAAAAGGACATTGATGACTTAAAATTTGGACTTGAAAGCGGGGTTGATATGGTTGCACTCTCATTTGTTAAAAGAAGCGATGATATTTTGAAGCTTCGCTCATTAATGGATGGTTTTGGGAGGGTTGTGCCTGTAATTTCTAAAATTGAGAAATGGGAGGCGGTTAACAACCTCGAGTCCATAATAGATGCTTCCACAGGAGTAATGGTTGCAAGAGGTGATCTCGGTGTAGAACTTCCAGTTGAGAAAGTTCCTTTAATTCAGAAGGAGATAATAAAGATTGCAAACGAGAAAGGAAAGCCTGTAATAACTGCAACTCAAATGCTTGGCTCTATGGTAGAAGAACAATTTCCGACCAGAGCCGAAGTAACGGATGTTGCTAATGCAATTTTTGATGGAAGTGATGCGTTAATGCTTTCAAATGAAACTGCCTCCGGAAAGTATCCCGTGCTTTCTTTAAAGGTTATGCGAAGTATTATAAAGGAAGTTGAAGAGAGTGAATTATTTAAGACAACTTTGAGCAAACTTAATTCGCAAGTAATTGAAATAAATGTTCCCGAAGTTCTTTCCAAGTCCATAAAAGATATTTCTGATTTACTCAATGTCAAATTAATAATTGTTGCAACAGAAAGTGGAAAAACTGCTACACTCATTTCTAAGTACAAACCGCAGGTACCTATTTTAGCAATTACTCCAAAAGAGGAAACAATGAGGTTCTTAAATTTGAAATGGAGTGTTTTTGCGTATAAGGTAAGGAGTTATTCAACTGTAGATGAGATATTAGATGAGGCTCCAAAAGTTGCAATCGCCTTAAATCTTCTCACAGCAGGTGATCGGTATATTATTGTCTGCGGGACCCATACAGGAGTTTCTGGTACTACAAATTTAATTAAAGTAGATGTAGCATAGAAAGTTATCATAGAAAAGTTTTTTGTCTTTTTTTGGGGCTACACAAAGTAGCCCCTTTTAATTTTAAGAATATTTCTTAATTTTATTTAATTAACTCTTGACAAAATTAAAAATGCTATTAAAATTATTTAGAGATGAAATTAAATGAAAAAGAAAATTGTAAGTATTTGTCCAGTTTGCGGCGGTCCTCTTACTATTACTGAATTAAAATGCAGTAATTGCGGCACAACAATTCAGGGTTCTTTTGAGTTTGACAGGTTTATGCTTCTTGATGATGAAGATAGAGAATTTCTCATTGAGTTTCTGAGGTCGAGAGGCAATATAAAAGAACTTCAGGCAAGGCTTGATATCTCCTATCCAACTGCAAAAGCACGATTGGATAAACTTCTAAAAAATCTGAATTTGTATGAGGAAGAGAACGATGATAGATTAACTAAGAGCGAAGTTCTTTCAAAGCTTGAAAAGGGAGAAATTACAGTTGATGAAGCGATAGAGCTTCTAAAGGAGGCAAAAGATGAGTGAAAACCTTTTTAAAAAGGTAGAGGAACTCTATGCCTCAGGAAAGATAACAGAAGAACAAAAGAAAGAACTACTTAAAGCGCTTGGATATGACAGTGAAAGACAACAAACCATTTCGCAAATACAGGTTAATCTAAGATCAATTGATATAGAAATTGTTGGAGTGGAGAATATAGATTTCCCTAAAGTTGAACAAGGTTCACTTAGAATAAGGAAAGACGAAAGTGTGTTAATTATCGATGAACCAATTGGGGTATCAACTTTTGCAAAGTTAGTAGTTCCATATAAGAGTAATCTAATCATAAAGTCTGTAAGTTCAAATATAAGTGTCTCTTCGATTCTGGGATTTTTACAGATTCAGTCCGTGAGTTCTGATGTTCTTGTTAAAAATGTTTCAGACAGGCTAGTAATTTCAGTAATTTCAGGTGATGTGGAACTTGAAAATATTTTTGGGACCCTTAATGTTAACACTAAGTCAGGCGATATAAAAGCAAACGGAGGAAAAGTTAATGCTCTCATAAAAACATACTCGGGAGATATTGATATAAATAATATTGAATTTAAAGACTCAAGACTAAACACATTTAATGGTGATATTTCTCTTAACTCGGTAAAATTTTTCGGTAAGAGTTTTTTGAATACATATTTTGGAGATGTAACACTAAGCTTACTAAACAGTGTATTGGTGAGGGCAACTTCTACGCTTGGCTCTGTGAATAACAAATCGTCCTCCAAAGTAACTGAAAGTAAGGGCGAGGTTGAGATTGTTACAAAATTTGGAGATATATTGGTGGAGGAAGTAGATGAATAGACCAAAGGGATTTAAAGGTTTTACTCTTCTTATAATAGGGCAAATTCTCAGTTTTGCCGGCTCTGGAATGACACAGTTTGGTTTAGGTATCTGGATCTGGAAAACTACAGGAAATGCAACTCCTTTTAGTATACTTGCTTTTGCATTCTTTGTCCCGAATATGATATTCTCAACTCTTGCAGGCGCTCTTGTGGACAGGCTTCCAAGGAAAATTTCTCTTATTTTGCCTGACTTAGCCTCTGGTATTGTTACAATTCTTACTTTACTTCTTTTCTTAAAAGGAAAATTGAGTTTACCTTTTCTTTATATTGCATCATTTGTTTCCGGTGCTTTCAATACATTCCAATGGCCTGCCTATTCTGTAACTATTAGTACTATGCTTTCAAGAGATGAGTATGGCAGGGCAAACGGATTGTTCTCCTTAACAGGAAGCGCTCCTGCTCTTATTGCACCTCTTTTAGCAGGATTTCTATATGCGATCATTGGGCTTAAAGGAATTATGCTTATCGATATAATTACATTTGTTTTTGCAATTGCAATGGTTGTATTAGTAATAATACCTGAAACAAAGATTGAAGAAGTAAGAGAAACTATATTAAAAGATGCTGTTTTTGGATTTAAGTACATTTTTGAGAGGAAAGAACTTTTATCTCTTCTTATGGTTTTCTTGCTTACAAACTGCTTTGGTGGCTTTTGGAATACCCTTTTTTCACCGATGATTTTGGGAAAATTCAACGGAAACAGTGTTGTACTTGGAACCGTTGAAACTATTTTTGGTGTCGGAGGTATCCTCGGAGGACTTATCATGAGCATCTGGGGCGGGACAAGAAAGAAAATTTATACTCTTCTTATTGGGATTCTAATTGGAGGATTCGGAGAAATTCTTATTGGTGTTTCGTATTCGGTTATAATTATTTCCTTTACAGGGCTTCTTATGGGGATTTCCAATGTCTTTGCAAATGCGTCTTCTCAATCTATATGGCAAAGTATTGTTCCTGTAAACCTTCAAGGTAGAGTTTTCTCTGCAAGAAGATTCATTGCACAGTTTGCAACAGCAATACCTATGCTTGCTTCAGGTCCTCTCGTTGACAAAGTTCTTGTTGGATATTTTGAAAGCAAGAATGCAATCACGGCAATTTTTGGAACTGGGAAAGGCGCGTCTATTGGTTTTCTTGCATTTTTGTCGGGTGTGGTATCAATTTTGGTTGTAATATGGGCGTTAAATAATCCGAATGTAATGAATGTAGAGAGCTTATCTCGAAAGGAAGAATTAAAGGAGGCGCTTGAATGAAAGAATTAGAGAAGATTCTTGATTTACTTCAAGAAGGCAAAATTGGTAAAGTTGAAGCAATGAAGTTAATCGAAGCACTTTATGAAACAAAAGCAAATGGCACTCAGGAAAGAGGAAGAAAAGTTAGAATCGAAGTTTTGGAGAATGGTGCAAAGAAAGTTTCAGTCAATTTACCGCTGAGTTTATTGAGGTTCTTTACTAAAACTGCTAAATTACTGAACAAAAATTACATTGAAGTCGAAGGAGAAACGATACCGATCGATATAGAAGAGTTAGAGAATGTTTTGAATGATCCCGACTTTAAAGGTCCCATCTTGAATGTGGATTCTGAGATGGACCAAGATGGTAAAAATGTTAAGTTTATGATTGAAGTTTTATAAATTACGAGGCGAACAATGCGAAAAGTTTCAAGAGAAGAAACTTTAACCGGCAACCCTGTAAAAATAATGTTCCAACTGGGCTTGCCGCTGATGATTTCACAAATACTTTTTACTTTTTACAATATGGCTGATACCTTCTGGCTTGGACACCTACCTCCAGCAGAGTCTGGAAGTGCAGTTGCAGGACTTCAGGTTGCATTCCCGATTGTGTGGTTTATTATATCATTTACTTTAGGTTTTGGATTTGCAGGCGTTGCGCTGGTTTCTCAGTATACCGGTGCTAATGACCACAAAAACGCAAACCATGCAGCATCGCAAGTTTTATCCTTCCTTACGCTTGCAGGTATTATTGTTGCAATTGTAGGGTTTTTTGTTATGCCTTTAGTTGCAAAATTTATTACAAATGCTGAAAGTGTATCAAGTACTGCAATTAAGTATATGAAAGTGTATGTTTTGGGAATTCCTTTCCTATTTGTAAGTGCTGCATTTCAGAATATTCTCTCTGCAAAAGGAGATAATGTTACGCCAATGCAAATTTCACTTGTAACAAATATTCTTAATATAGTGCTTGACCCTTTTCTTATTTTTGGCTGGTGGATATTTCCAAGGCTTACTGTGGTTGGTGCGGCAGTTGTAACGGTTATTACAGAAGCACTTGCTGGACTTATAGCGATTTATTTCCTGTTTAAGGGAACAAAAGGAGTGAAAATATCTGTATCTGACTTAAAGATAGACTTAGAGTGGTTTTCAAGGATTTTTAAAATTGGTTTTCCTGCAGCGGTCGGAAATTCTGCAACCTCTTTAGGTTTTGTTGTTCTAACAGCCCTTATTGGTCGTCTTCCCAACGCAGAGGTTGCGTTATCCGCTTATGGAATTGGCGACAGGGCTATACATATCATTTTTGTAGTTGTTGATGGCATTGGTGCTGCGCTTGTTACGATGATTGGGCAGAATCTTGGTGCGGGTCTTATAGAAAGGGCAGAACAGATTGCAAAGGCAGGTATAAAACTTGAATTTATAATAACACTTATTGAAAGCGCTATTATTTTTGCTATTCGAAACGCAATCTTTGAGGTATTTATCCCTGGTAACACTGCAGTAATCCAGGAAGGTAGCAAATTCTTAACGATCTTTATCCTTGGGCTTCCTTTCTTTGGGCTTTTTTCGGCTGTTTCAGGTGTATTTAGGGGATCAGGACACAATGTCGAACCAATGGTTGGAGATTTGCTAAGATTGTGGGGGTTGAGGTTGCCTTTGTCATATACTCTTTCAAAATTTTGGGGCTCTACAGGCATTTGGTGGGGAATGACGCTCAGCAATATAATTGCAGCAATAGTAATTTATATCTTGTTTACTTTTGGTAAGTGGAAAGTCCCTATAATTAAAAAAGAAGAAGCCATAGTTGAGGAAAGCGTTGTTCTTTCGGAGCACGAATAAATAAAAGATCGTCCTATGAAAGTTGTAGCACATAATCCTTGCTAAAGCGATGCCATTTATTGCCAGTAATATAGATGTGCATTTAATGTCTTTTTTGCGAAATGTTTTTGGAAATTTTTCCTGGATGTTGATTCAGTAAACATGTTAGGAATTCGAAAGATATAAATATGAAAGTATACATAAAGCAGTTATTGAGGTAAAAAGCGCTTAATTATTAATGCCTTTACTTATTTTAATTAAATAAGATTTGTTTTAATAAATTTAGACTATATTAGAGGGACTTAAACTGTCCCTCTAATAGTTGCAATGTATCTCTTAACCTTTTTATTCCTCTGTATGAAGATATATCCTTATGCCTTTCGACAGATAAAGCACAAGATTTATGACAAGCGCAATGAGCCAGAAATCAAATATTAATGCAATTATTGCAACAATTGGGAAAAGAATTAACCCACCTATAGTTCTTGTAGCATTGTAAGTAAAAAATGGTATTCCTGCTGTGACTCTTGAAGAAGGAGATATTATGACGATAATATCACCAATTACACCAAGAAT
>Ga0081479_105226_pt1 | contig 21659 bp, 20 predicted proteins | sample MamHotmetagenome_FD_70984 | JGI IMG/M metagenome (GOLD analysis project Ga0081479, IMG submission 70984) | Hot spring cone microbial streamer communities from Mammoth Hot Spring (Liberty Cap Streamers), Yellowstone National Park, USA - T=72 v2... | ecosystem: Environmental > Aquatic > Thermal...
GCCTGCGGCGGCTCGCAATGTAACGGTAGAAAATTTTCTACCGCAACAAGGATGGGGAGGGTAGAGGAGTTCAAATTTCCTGAAGGAAAGATACACTACCGTATCTGCACAAGAGCATACAGAGTATGCAAGGCAAATGAGGTACAATTGACATAATCCGCCTGAAAGAGATGCCTGTAAGCCTCTACCTGCACAGGGAAACCCCTGACAGTCCATCCAGGGCGGTGAAATAATTTGCCCTCTGCAAATGGGGCTTGCCTTGATTCGCAAAATGGTCCACACATCTCTGCAGCCAAAATCTCTCTGGAATAAATCCTTTCAACGGACGTTCCTATGGCCAAAACACAAATTGCATGTCCACGTTGTCGTCAACCCATCCTGGCAGAAGTAGAACAACTCTTCGATGTCACCGCCGATCCTTCTGCGAAAAAGCGCTTGCTCAGCGGTCAGGTGAATATGGCACAGTGCCCTCATTGTGGCTTTTCTGGCCGCCTGGCGACACCCATCGTCTATCACGATGCCGATAAGGAATTGCTCCTGACCTATTTCCCGCCGGAGCTTAATCTCTCCGTCAATGAGCAGGAGCGACTGATCGGGCCGTTGATCAACCAGGTTGTCAATCGCCTCCCGCCGGAGAAACGGAAGGCCTATCTGCTCCGTCCCCAGACGCATCTCACCCTGGAGAGCCTGATCGAAACCATTCTTGCTAAAGATGGGATCACGCGCGAAATGCTCCAGGCGCAGCAGGCACGGCTGAACCTGTTAGAGCGCCTGTTACAGGCTTCCTCAGACGACGTGCGGCGCGAAATCCTGCGTCAGGAAAAGCACCTGGCGGATGAGGAATTCTTTGCCATCTTCAGCCGTTTGCTTCAGAGCGCGGCAGCCTCTGGCCAGGAGAACCTGGTGCGTGCGCTGGCCGCCATCGAACAGTTACTGCTGAGTGAGACCGAATTCGGCCAAAAGCTCCAGCGGAGTGCCCAGGAACTGGAAGAGGCCACGCGCTCCCTTCAGCAGGCCGGCTCCAGGCTGACCCGTGAAAAATTGCTGGAACTCTTCATCCAGGCGCCCAGTCAGGAACGCGTCCAGGCTCTCGTCAGCCTGACCCGTCCGGCTCTGGACTACATCTTCTTCCAGATGCTCACCAATCGCATCGAGGGCGCCAAAGATTCCACCACCCGCAAGCGACTTGAGAGCCTGCGCGATCAAATCCTGGAATATGTCAATCAGATTGACCGTCACACGGAAGAACGTCTTCGGGAAGCCCAGCAATTCGTTGAGGAATTGCTGGCGCAGGAAGATGTTGCTCAGGCCACGCGTCAAAACCTGGATCGCTTCACGCAGGAGGCCGTAGAACTTCTTGAAGTCCTGATGCGCCAGGCTTCAGAGAAGAATGACTATGTGCGCCTCGGGAAATTACAGAAAATTATTGAGGTGCTGCAAGAGGTTTCCACACCGCCGGAAGTCGCCTTTATCCAACAGCTACTCGAGGCGCCTGCCGAGTCTCTGGCATCGCTCCTGGAGCAGAACCAGCAGTTCATCACCGATCAGTTCTTACAGACTCTGAACGGTTTGATCATGCAATTCGAGGAACAGGCGGCAAAAGACGCGGAGGCCAGGACGCTCAGCGAAAAGCTGGCGCAGATCCATAGCCTGGCTCTGCGTATTTCTATGCGCCGCCAGATGCAGAGCCGATAGTTTCTGCTCTCGTTTCAGACCTGTCAAACAGCAAAGCAATCGCCCATCTACGGGGGATTGCTTTGTTTTTGCCACGCATATACCCTTGAGGCCTTTTCGTGGAGAAGGCGGCCTCCCTGTAGCAAACACCATTCCCCCATGCCTCCGCAAAGGTGTGATAAACTATAAGCGTAAATTTCCGTTCGGAGGTTCCTTATGCCCACCCGTGAGACTTACACCGTTGAAATTGCCGGCCTCACCCGCCACCTGCCCCTCTTCGAGATCAAACCCGGACTGCGCATTGCCATCCTCAATATCTTGGGGGATACCGAGCTGGTTCAGGCCTGTGCGCGTGCGCTGGCTACCCGTCTCAAAGACCGCGACTTCGATCTCCTGGTCACAGCGGAAGCCAAATCCATTCCCCTTGCTCATGCGCTCTCCGTAGAGCTGGGAAAGCCCTACGTGGTGCTGCGCAAAACCTACAAGCCCTACATGGGGGATGCGATCATGGCGGAAACGCTTTCCATCACCACCGGCCAGCCCCAGGTGCTGATCCTGGATGAGAAAGACCGTGAGATCGTCAAGGGAAAACGCGTGCTGATCGTGGATGATGTCATCAGCACTGGCTCCACCCTGCAGGGAATGCGCATGGTGCTGGAAAAGGCCGGAGCACAAGTCGTTGGCGAAGCTGCCATCATGACCGAAGGCGAACGTGCCCGCTGGTCACACATTATCTCGCTGGGGCATTTACCCTTCTTCACCGATGAGCAAAAGGGATAAGTACGTATCTTCATCCATGAAAAAGAAACAGGCGCTCCTCGAGTCGCCTGTTTTTGCTTAATTATGGATGATATTTAAGCACGTTTTGGGTGAGGTGGGGCAGGGTCTTGCTCTTTTGCTTTCACTGGCGGGTGAATGATCAGAAAGGGCATTCGATCCCTGCAAAACTTTGACGCTCGAACAGGCTGGAAAGCCTGTCCTACAGAAAAGAGAGCGTCACAATTAAATACTGTTTATCGATTTTTCAGGCCATACCGTCAACGAATTTTTTTAACAAATAAACGAATGTGTGTTCTCCTTCCGTTGACGGTATCCCCCGGCAGGCGGAAAGCCTGGGGTATGCTATCGCCGTCCACGGTCTATTTGTCCACCGTCCGTCGTCCTCCTTCGCTATCCAGTCATCTGGCAGGCTGGAAAGCCTGCTCTACGGCGGTCTGCCGTCTGCGGTCGAATTCGTTTATTCGTTCCCCATTCGTTGACGGTTCTCCTTACAGGACCCCAGGGGCTCTTTTTGTCTGACAGGATGTCCCCAACACAATACGCTCTCCCCACAAAAACATCAACTCAACTCAAAAGTCTGGTATAATTCACCCCAAACGGGGGAGAAAATTCGCTTGAAAACTCTTTGCTAAAGGAGGATGCGTATGGCCCAACAAGGTTTGTTGCATGGAGAAGTTTACTATCCTTCTCCGGAAGTGATTGCCAGGGCGCGATTGAAGGATTGGGATGCACTGGCCAAACGGGCGCAGGAGGACCTGGAGGGGTTCTGGGCGGAGGAAGCATCCGAACTGGAATGGTACCAGAAATGGGAACGGGTCCTCGATGACAGTCAAAAGCCCTTCTATAGGTGGTTCGTAGGGGGAAAGGTCAATATTGTGCATAACTGCCTGGATCGTCATCAAACCACCTATCGCAAGAACAAGTTAGCCCTTATCTGGGTCGGGGAACCGGGGGACGTTCGCACCTATTCTTATTTTGCCCTCCATCGGGAAGTCAACCAGTTTGCCAATGTGCTCAAGGCCATGGGCATTCGTAAGGGGGATCGCGTCACCATCTACATGCCGCGCATTCCCGAAATTGTGATTGCCATGCTGGCCTGCGCCAAGATCGGTGCCATCCACTCCGTGGTCTACGGCGGCTTCAGCGTGGATGCCCTCCAGGGACGCATTGAAGACTCCCAGTCCAGAATGGTGATCACCGCCGATGGCGGCTGGATGAACGGCAAAATCGTCGAACTCAAGAAGACGGTAGACGAAGCCCTCAAGCGCTGTCCATCCGTAGAAAGCGTGATCGTGGTCAAGCGCACCGGCCAGGAGATCCGCATGGAGCCGGGGCGTGATTACTGGTATCATGAACTGATCAAGCTCCCTGTGGCAAACGGACACTGCCCGACCGAGGTCATGGACGCGGAAGATCCGCTCTTCATCCTGTATACTTCGGGCACGACCGGCAAACCCAAGGCCGTCCTTCATGTTCATGGCGGCTATATGGTGGGAATCTACAGCACGCTGAAGTACGTCTTCGATATTCAAGACGATGATCGCTGGTGGTGCGCCGCCGATCCCGGCTGGATTACCGGGCATTCGTATATCGTCTATGGTCCCTTGCTCCTGGGCGCGACTTCCTTCATGTATGAGGGCGCGCCGACGTATCCCTATCCCGACCGCTGGTGGGCGCTGATCGAAAAATACGGGATCACCATCCTCTATACCGCGCCGACTGCCATCCGTGGCCTGATGCGCTTTGGCGAATCCTGGCCCAATCGTCACGATCTCTCCTCCCTGCGCCTGTTGGGAACTGTGGGAGAGCCGATCAACCCGGAAGCCTGGAAATGGTACTACCGCGTGATCGGCAAAGAGCGCTGCCCGATTATGGATACCTGGTGGCAGACAGAGACAGGGATGTTCATGATCACGCCTACCCCGGTGGTACCCCTCAAGCCCGGTTCTGGCACCCGCCCCTTCTTCGGTCAGGAAGCGGATATTCTCGATGAGCAAGGCAATCCCGTGCCTGTTGGAGAGGAGGGGTATCTGGTGCTCAAGCGCCCCTGGCCGGCCATGTTGCGTACCATCTATGGCGATCCCGAGCGCTATGTCAAGCAATACTGGAGCAAATACCCCGGCCTTTACATGACCGGCGACTCTGCCCGGCGCGATGAGGATGGCTACTTCTGGATTATCGGGCGGGTGGATGATGTGATCAAGGTTTCTGGCTATCGCCTGGGGACTGCCGAGATCGAAAGCGCGCTCGTCAGCCATCCGGCGGTGGCGGAAGCGGCAGCCATTGGCCTGCCGCACGAGGTCAAAGGCAACGCCATTCATGCCTATTGTCTGCTTCGCGCCGGCTACACCCCCTCCGAGGCCCTGGCCGAAGAATTGCGCCAGCATGTCGCTCAACACCTTGGCCCGATTGCCAAACCGGAAAAGATCGAATTCGTCACTTCGCTGCCCAAGACGCGCTCTGGCAAGATCATGCGGCGCGTTCTGCGCGCCCGTGCCTTAGGAATGCCGGAGGGCGATCTCTCCACGCTGGAGGAATGAACTGGTTTTGTCTGGAGGAATGCCATGCAGGAAGAACTGCAAATCGAGCATCTGCTCCCCTCGCCGGAAGATCGCTGGCGGGAAATGCTGCGCTTTATGGGCTGGAACGAAGAAACGCGCCGGGCTGCAGCTCGCTCCGTCGAAATTCTCTTCCGGCGCGGCCATGAGCTGGTCGTCCAGACATACGAGTACCTGCGCTCCGTTCCGGAAACCGCCGCCATTCTGGGGTGGGAGGAAAACGTGGACGAAGCCCATCTGGAGGAGCGCCGCCGCTTCTTCACCGTCTGGCTGGCGCGCACCCTGGGCATGGATACCAGCGATGAATTCGCCTGCTATCTGTTCCGCGCCGGTAAATATCACGCCGGGCATGGGCCGCGCCATATCCACACGCCTCCCAATACATCATCGCCTCCATCGGCCTGGTCCAGGCATCCTTCGCCCGCTTTATGGCCGAGGCCGGCATGGAAGCACAGGCCCTGGCGGCAGCCTCAGCAGCCTGGAGCAAGTACCTGAGCGTGCAGCTCGATATGATGCTCATGGGATACGAAGTAGCCCGCGAATCCGAGCATGGCGATTTCCCCGTGCAGGTGAAAGTCTTTGGACGACTGCGCTCCATCGTTGGCGGGGATGGCATTACCCTTCGGGTAGATCGAGGAAGCACCGTTGCAGAGGCGCTGCGCAAGTTTTTCAATTACTTTCCCCAGGCACGGCGGGAGGCCTTACAACCGATCTGGCGCTCCCAGGAGAAAAAGGATTCCCTCTGGGTAGAGGTGTATCCTGCCTATGTGCCACGTTCGGCCTGGCGTGTCCTTTTGAACGGCCGCGATCTGGCCTATGCAGGCGGCTTCTACAACAACCATCTGCAGGAAGAGGATGTGCTTGCCCTCTTTCCACCGGGACGATAAAAGTCTTGAAAGGAGGTGATGTGCCGGCAACTAAAATGACCCTCGTTTGCCGATCCGGGTTGTAATGGGCCATGATGGCCAAATCCCCTTTATCCTTGTAAGCCTGGCAATGTAATCGCCTCGAGGGAAGGGTTTGCAAGGACGGGGAGACAGGGAGTTAACTGGATTTTGAATCATCGAGTAAACAACATCTTGTCGGGTCTCAAGGAGGTCTGTCATGCCTTTCGGAGGATATGCCAATCGCATTGCCCACGTGGATTTAACGACAGGGAAGGTTGAATATAAGCCTATCCCCGAAGAGTGGGCGCGCAAGTATATCGGCGGTCGCGGCCTGGGTGTGCGCTATCTTTTAGAGAACGGCCCTCAGGTGGATCCGCTTTCCCCGGATAACATTCTTTGCTTCATGAACGGCCCGCTGACCGGCACCGAAGCCAATATGAGCGGTCGCATGGCCGTCGTGACCAAATCGCCGCTCACCGGCACGGTGGTAGACAGCCATCATGGTGGCTGGTCGGCAGCCCGTCTGCGCTGGGCTGGTTTTGACGGCCTGATCTTCAAGGGCAAAGCCGAAAAGCCGGTCTATGCCTATGTCCACGATGGCCAGGTGGAAATCCTGGATGCTTCCGAGGTCTGGGGCAAAGGCGTACACGATACAGTACGCTACTTCCAAGCAAAGTATGGCGAGAAGGACTTGAGCGTGATCGCCATTGGCCAGGCGGGGGAGAACCTGGTGCGTTTCGCCTGCTGGGTCAACGAGATGGATCGCGCCAGCGGCCGCGGTGGGACGGGATGTGTCGGCGGCAGCAAGCACCTGAAAGCCATCGTCATCAAGGCGGAAAAGGCCATGCCGAAGGCTGCTGATCGCGAAGCCTTCAAGCAGGCGCATCAGCGCGCTCTGGCCACCATCATGGACGAGAAGAACGTCACCGCGCCGCGCAAGGGTGGCCTCTCCGTCTATGGTACCAATGTGTTGATGAACATCATCAGCAACATGGGGGCTTTGCCGGCTCGTAACGCTCAGCTCACCTCCTTCGGAGAGAAGGCAGAGCGGATCAGCGGCGAATACGTCAAATCTACCATCCTCGTAGATGATCCCACCTGCCATGCCTGTCCGGTGGCCTGCAAGAAGGAAGTCCAGATCAAAGAAGGTGCCTATGCCGGGTTGCATATGGAGAGCGTGGAATACGAATCGGCCTGGGCGTTTGGCGCCCATTGTGACAACGACGACATCAATTCCATCGCCAAACTGATTGACATGTGCAACGATCACGGCATGGACACCATCGAGGCCGGCAACGTGCTTGCGATGTACATGGAAGCCTGTGAGAAGGGCTATGCCAATGGCGGTGGGCTGAGATGGGGTGATGCCGCTGGGATGATCGAAACGCTGCGCAAGATCGCCTTCCGCGAGGGGGTCGGCAACACCCTGGCAGAAGGTACCGAACGCGCCGCCAAAGCCTTCGGGCATCCGGAGATCGCCATGACGGTCAAGGGAATGGCAATCCCGGCCTACGATCCGCGCGGCCTGAAGGGCATGGGCATCGCTTACGCGACCAGCAATCGCGGCGCCTGCCACCTGCGCGCCTACACGCCTGCCAGCGAACTGGGCCTGATTCCGCTGAAGACCGATCCGCTGGCCTGGGAAGGCAAAGGCAAATTGACTGCCCTGCTCCAGAACATCCATGCCTTCTCCGACAGCCTCGACCTGTGCAAGTTCAGCGCATTCGCCGAAGGGCCAGAAGAATACGCGGCCCAGTTCTCGGCAATGACCGGTATCCCCTTCACCGCCGATGACGTGCTCAAGACGGGCGAGCGCATTTACAACCTGGAGCGCTACTACAATAACCTGGCGGGCTTCCGCGAAGGGAGCGACTACCTGCCGGAGCGCTTCCTGAAGGAACCTTCCACCATGCCCGGCTCCCAGGGGCACGTCTGCGAACTCGACCTGATGCTCAAGGAATACTACCAGGAGCGCGGCTGGGTCAACGGCGTGGTGCCGGAAGAGAAACTCAAGGAGCTGGAGATCCTCTGAGACTCTCCGTTTGCTGAAAGAAAAAGCAGAAGTCCTGCAGGACTTCTGCTTTTTTTCATGCCTGAGAGAACGCGGGACTCAGTTTTTTGAGGCTTTCTCCATCAGATAGCGGTGGATAGCCCAGGCCGCTTTGCGCCCGGAAACCATCGCTGTCACGACCAGATCAGGCCCTGTTACCGCATCGCCGCCTGCGAAAACCCCTGGTCGGGTGGTGGCGCCGGTCTCGCGATCGATCACCTTGATCAATCCCCAATTGTGCGTCTCCAGCCCTGGTGTAGTCTCACCGATCAAGGGGTCCGGCCAGTAGCCGAGCGCCAGGATGGCGGTATCGCAGGGGATGACGAAGTTCGACCCTTCGACAGGGATCGGCTTGCGGCGCCCTTTCGCATCTGGCTCTCCGAGGCGCATTTCAATGCACTCCACCGCCGCCAGGCGCCCATCCGGGCCGGCAATGAAACGAACCGGTTGAGTCAGGAAGCGGTATCTGGCCCCCTCCTGCTTTGCCAGTTCGCGGTCTTTGCGATTCCCCGGCATCTCCTTCTCCGTTCGCCGATAGAGGCAGGTCACCTCTTCTGCGCCCATACGCAGCGCGGTACGCAGACAATCGGAGGCCGTATCGCCGCCCCCGATTACGACCACTCGTTTCCCCACCTGCGGACGCTGGCGCTTCTCCGGGGGCAATAATTCCAGTGGAACATTCGCGCGCACGAGAAAATCCGTTGCCTGATACACTCCTGGCAGGTCGGTACCAGGGGTGTCTTCCATCGGGGCATCAATGCCTGTCCCCACCCCAATAAAGACTGCCTCGAAGCCTTCCGCAAAGAGATCGTCTATCGTCTTATCTTTCCCAATGCGCGTATTGGGCACAAAGGTTACACCGGCCCGTTCCAGGTCCTGCCATTTGCGGAAAACCACGTCTTTGGGCAACTTGAAGTTTGGAATCCCATATACCAGCAATCCACCCGGCGCCGGTTTGGCATCAAACAGGGTGACCTGATGGCCGAATTTCACCAGTTGTTCTGCGCAGGCCAGCCCGGAAGGCCCCGCCCCGACCACTGCCACGCGATGGCCGCTGGGTTCACCGCGCGGGATCTCATATCCCACCGTTTGACGTTCGTAATCCACAACAAATGCTTCTAATGCGCCTGTTAACACCGGCTCGTGATATTTGTTCAGCACACATGACCCCTGGCACAACTGTTCATGGGGGCAGACGCGGCCACAAATCTCCGGCAACGAGCTGGTCTGGTGATAAAGTTGTGCCGCCTCAAGGAAGCGTCCCTGTTCAATCAGCCACATGGCGGAGGGAATATCGTTATGCGTGGGGCAGGCCAGCATACAAGGCGCCGGATCCGGGCAATGGATGCACCGCGCAGCCTCGGCCATGGCGCGTTCGGGGGTCAGGGGGATCATCACATCCTCAAAGTCACACACCCGCTCCTCTACAGGGCGCATGGGCACATTTCGAAATGGCGAGTACACTCGTTGCTTGCGATCAATCGGCAGAAAATCTCCAGGGATTGCCTGCATCGGAACCTCCAGGGAAATTGTGCGATTGATAACAAAGTGTAACGCGTTTATCATACTTTACCTGTGTTCAAATCGCTGATTACCAATGTCACCAAAGCGGACGATGATCGTCACGTTTTGCACATGGCGACTGCCACTGACAGCATTCTGGCAAAAATCATTGTTCCGAAATCATGAGCCTGTTACGAGGCCTTCCCCAAAAATGTGCTATACTTTTCATAATGAAAGCACAACCTTTTGAGAAACCTCGTCAATAGATTGATCCTGGCGCGTCGGTGTAATCCTGGATATAACCTGTGCTTTCATAGCCAGGAGAGAAATGAACGATTCTTCCCTTCTTCAATGGGCTGATTTCCTGCGTGAACGCGGACTGGGGAACGTGACCCGTTTCTTGCTGGAGGCGACGCGTCCCCTTCACCCGCTCCTTTCGCAAACGCTTCACGTCTTTTCTCCGTTTCTACCCCTTTCCTCTTTCCAGAGTCTCCTGGAAGACCCGCAATCCATTGATACGTTCATATCCCTGTTGGGTGAGTGATCCTGTGATCTTGAACTTGATTTCCCTCTTCATTATCGTCTTCGCGGCCCTCTTGCTCTTCACCTTTCGCCTGCTCCAGCGGAAACATGCGCCGCGCTTTCGTCCCATCCCCGCCTTTCAGCAGTTTCAGCGCGCCCTGAATCTCTCTATCGAAGAAGGGAAACAGGTGCACCTCTCCCTGGGCCGGGGGCATCCGCTCATGCTCCAGGGAGCCGCCGGGTTCGCTTCGCTGGGAATGCTGCGCCATGTGGCTGAATTAACGGCGGCAGGAGATCGTCCCCCGCTTGTTACCGCCGGCGAAGGGGCGTTGATCCTCCTGGCCCAGGATACCATGCAGAGTGCGTATCGGGCGGCGATGGCGGAAGAACTCTACCATCCCCTCACAGCCCGGCTGGGCGGCCTTTCGCCGATGGCCTATGCTTCCAGCCTTTTGCCGGCCTTTGGAGAAAAACACACCTCGGCCCACGTTCTGATGGGAAATTTCGGCGCCGAAGTCCTCCTGCTGGGTGAAGCGGCCCAGCGCAACCATGCGTTTTTTGTCGCCGCCTCGGATGACCTGAGTGCCCAGGCCGCTTTGTTTACCCTTGCTCCCCATCCTTTGTTTGGAGAAGAACTCTTCGCTGCAGGCGCCTACCTGAGCCGTGATCCTGCTCACCAGGCCAGCCTGAGCGTTCAAGACGTCTTACGCTGGTTGCTGATCCTGGCGCTACTCGTCTCCCCGCTATTCAAGTTCCTTGGAGTTTTTTGATGCGCCTCCTTGCTGCTGTACTTGCCGTCCTTGTCGCTGTCCTCGTTCTGGCAGGCACTTTGATCCCACTACCGGCCCTTGTGGCGATCCGCTTTCTCCTGCTCCAGTGGGGGGTGCTGTTAGCTGGCACTGCTGCCCTGGTCGGTTTCTATAACCTGCTCGCTGTCCACTGGCGCAACCTGCGTAAAGGGGGCCTTCAGACCCTTTACAGTTTTATTCTGCTGCTCGCTGCGCTGGCCACGTTTATCCTTGTCCTCCTCTTCGGTTCGGACTCTCCTCTCATTCACACGTGGCTTGTTCTGGGCATCATTCGCCCTGTTGAAGCCTCCCTGATGGGTCTTTTGAGCATCACCCTGATCTACGCCCTGGCCCGTCTGACGCGTCGCCGTTTGGACCTGCTCACCGTTCTCTTTCTGCTCTCTGCCTTCTTTTTCCTTCTGGCCATGGCTCCGCTCCCGTTTCAAATCCCGCTTCTGAGCGACTTCCTGGCCCCCTGGTTGCAAAATGTCCTGGTCACTGCCGGCGCTCGTGGCCTGCTCTTAGGGATCGCCTTAGGGGTCCTCACCGCGGGTTTGCGCCTGCTTCTGGCCGTTGATCGCCCCTATGGAGGCAAATGATGGACGAAATCATTTGCCAGCAGTGTGGCCATACCAACCCGATGGATGCCGTTTTTTGTCAGCGGTGTGGTGCGTTGCTGCCGCCTTCCCGTCCGGCCACTGATCAGCTTGCCCCCACCCTGCGCGCTGGCGAAGAACCGCAAAAGAAAAGCACTTCTGAACTGGAACCACTCCTGCCAGCCTGGTTACGAGAAATGCGCAAGGGGGAAGAAAGTCCCCCTGCGCCAAAAGAAGAAAAATCTGCCCCTCCACCCCCTCCATCTTCCCAACCTTCTGTCGCTCCTGAAGCGGAAGAGGAAGAGATTCCAGAGTGGTTGAAAGAGCTGGGGATTCTTTCCTCCGGGCCGCGGAAGGCCCAATCGGTATCATTCAGCGAAAAGGAAGGGAAGGAAGAGGAATCTGCGGCCCCGCAGGAGGGCTGGTCGAAAGACCTGGGGCCACTCTCTGCTCCAGGTTCAGTGGCGAACGCATTCGAGACAGGCCCGAGCGCAAGTGCTGAACCCGAGGCGGAAGCATCCTCGATGCTTTTCAGCGCGGACGAGCTCCCTGCATGGTTAAGGGGAGAGGCGCAATCCGCCGCTCCGGCTGCGGAAGAACCCGTCCCCGACTGGCTCAAAGCCTTCGCCGAAGAGCCGCCGGCCCCTGCCGCTCCTGCCCAACCCGCCGTTCCGGCTGCGGAAGAACCCGTCCCCGACTGGCTCAAAGCCTTCGCCGAAGAGCCGCCGGCCCCCGCCGCTCCTGCCCAACCCGCCGTTCCGGCTGCGGAAGAACCCGCCCCCGACTGGCTCAAAGCCTTTGCCGAAGAGACTCCAGGAACGACCCAGGCCTCCCAGCCTCCCTCCACTCCAGCCGTCATCGGTACCTCGGGCGCGGGAGAGGAAGACCTGAGCAGCCTCCTTGAGATGGAAATTCCAGACTGGCTGGCCGGAATTTCTGCCGAAGCAACATCTTCTCAGCCTGCTGCTGAAAAAACGCCAGCCCTCGAAGCAGCCGAGCTGCCGGCCTGGGTGCAGGCCATGCGTCCCATCGAGGCCATTCTCAGTAGCGAAGTAGAGGGCGCTGCCTCCCTGGAAGAGGAAAAAGAAGGACCGCTGGCCGGTTTACGCGGCGTTTTGCCTCGCGCACCAGAGACTTTGCCCTACATCCGGCCGCGCACCTATTCCGTTCGTCTCAACGTGACTCAGGACCATCAGGCCCATGTGCAGCTCCTTGAGCAGCTCATCGCCGCCGAATCTCAACCCCGTCCCCGCCAGGCTACACCCGCCCAGAAGAGCGGCCTCTTCGGATACTGGCTGATCGCCATTTTGTTGCTGGCTGCTATCCTCCTGCCGCTTTTTGGCGGAACACAGATGACCGCCATGCCAGCGCTCACACCACGTGGAACATGGCAGTTTATCGAATCGTTCAATGCCCTGCCTGCATCGCCGACGATACTTTTGGTGCTTGATTATGAAATGAGTACCAGCGGCGAAATGGAGGCCCTGCTCTTACCCCCTCTGCGCCATCTCACCTCGATCAAACAGGCCCATCTGGCCTTCATTGCCCTCAACCCGCTGATGAGCACGATGGACGAGCGGCTGCTCGAAGCGCTCCATGTCGCTCAACCCCAAATGCCCCTTCCGGAGAGTGTGAATCTCGGCTATTTGCCGGGTGGCCTCAGCGCGCTCCCCTTATTTGCCTCCAATCCCACCTTTGCGGCTTCCCCGGAGGCGCGTGCCCGGTGGGAGCGTTCTCCTTTCCAGCGGGTCAAAACGCTCAGCGATTTCGACTGCGTGGTGCTGGTCACGGATAATGCCGAAAGCGCCCGCCTCTGGATCGAGCAGACAAACTCCCTGAAATATAATACGCTCTTGATGGTGAGCAGTGCTCGCAGCGCGCCGATGCTTTCCCCTTACTTCCATTCTGGCCAGGCGAAAGGCATGATCGCCGGCTTGAATGATGCCGCTGCGTATGAGCAAATGAGCGGCCTGAGCGGCCTGGCGCGTCGCTACCGTGATGCTTACAGCGCGGGATTGCTCCTGGCGCTTGGGGCAGGCGGGATCGGCGCGCTTTGGGGCCTGCTGATACGTCGCAATTCTAAGCCACAGGAGGGGGCATGAACCTGCCCGTCGAATGGCTGAATGCGCTCTTGGGATTTGTGCTGACGCTTGCCATTTTCAGTTACCTGTTAGGTGACAATCCCCTTTTTCGCCTCACCATCCATCTTTTCGTAGGCGTGAGCAGTGGTTACATCGCCGCTGTCATTTTCCGTCAGGTGTGGCTCCATCAGCTTTTCCAGCCACTGCTCAATCCCCAAACGGATGTCCTGTTACGCGCCTGGCTCTTGTTTTCGCTCCTGCTGGCAGTTTTCCTGTTGACGAAAATTTCCCCGCGTCTGGGGTCAATCGGCACGCCGGCAGCCGCGATCTTGAGTGGCATTGCGGCAGGATTGATGATCACGGGAGCTGTGCAGGGCACTTTGATCCCCCAGTTACAGGCAACGGCGGCTGCTTTCGATCCTTCTCGTCCGCTTGATACCTGGCTGGACGGGTTGATCCTGCTTCTGGGCGCTATCAGCACGCTGGCCTACTTCCACTTCGGCGCCGATCAGTCGCTCCGCCGGCGCTGGTGGATTCGTGTGCTTGCTTCTTCCGGGCTCATCTTCCTGGGCCTGACGCTGGGCGCTCTTTTCGCCGCCCTCTATAGTTCCACATTGACCGCGTTGATCGAACGTCTGGATACCCTGATTTCCTTCTTCCTGCGCTAACTATGCCTGTCTCCGTCATTGAAGGTGAATCTTTGCTGGCCGTGGATATTGGCAACGTCAACACGCGTGCCGCCCTGTTCGACATCGTGGACGGCGAATATCGTTTCCTGGCAACTGCCTGTGTCCCTTCGACAGCGATGGCTCCATGGAACGATGTCACCGAGGGCGTGCGTCAGGCTCTTGAGGTTCTGCAGCAACTCATCGAGCATCCTTTGCTCACCCCCAACCGCCAGCTGATCCTTCCCACCCAGGAGGATGGCAGTGGTGTGGATGGACTGGTGGTCACAGCCTCGGCAGGCCGCGCGCTGAAGACCGTTTTGGTCGGGCTTTTGAACGATGTTTCTCTGCAAAGTGCCCGTCATCTGGCGGAGAGCATCCCAGGCGTTATTCTGGATACCATCCATCTGCACGATCAGCGCCGTTTTGAGAAGCAGATAGACGCCATCCTGGCCTTGCAACCCGATTTGCTCCTCATCACCGGTGGCGTGGATGGAGGCGCCTCGCGTTCGGTCCTGCACCTGGTGGAGGCTGCTGGACTTGGGGTTTATCTGCTGCCCGAAGAAAAGCGCCCGGCGATCCTCTATGCCGGCAACGCAGCGCTGGCGAAGGAGATTCGGGAAATCCTCGCCCCTTACGCCCGTTTCCTGCAGATTGCGCCGAACGTTCGCCCCTCCCTTGACGAGGAGGACCTGCTCCCGGCTCAACATGCCCTTGCTGAATTATGCACAACGCTCCGCCGTCAGGAATTGCGTGGCATGGAGGAACTCCTCCAATGGAGCGGCGGGCATATGCTCCCCACGCACTACGCAGAAGCTCGCCTGGTGCGCTTTTTGAGCCAGACACTGGGCGCCGGGCGTTCGATCCTGGCCGTGGATCTCGGCGCATCCACAACTTCCCTCTTGCTGGGGCACGATGGCCAGACCTTTGTGCGGGTTCTGCCTCTGGGGGTTGGAGAACCGCTGCCCCAACTGCTTAACCAGATAAAGGCGGAGGACATTCTTCGCTGGACTCATTTCGATCTACCCTCCCATCGGGTCATAGATTTTGCTTATCAGAAAGCCATTTACCCGCAAACGATCTCCGTCACGCAGGAGGAACTGAGCCTGGAGCTGGCCTTTGCCCGTGAAATTCTGCGCCAGGGGATGCGTGAGTTACGTCAAAGCTATCCTGAAGTGCTTCCCCCTTTCCCTGCGCTGGAAATGATCCTGGTGAGCGGAGCCACCCTCACGCGCCTTGCCCACTTTGGGCCGGCTTTGCTTGCCGTTCTGGATGCCATCCAGCCGGCCGGCTTGAGCAGCGTGCTGCTCGATCCGAACGGGTTGCTTCCCATGTTGGGGGCGGCTGCCGGGCGGAACAGCCTGATACCCGTTCATGTGCTTGAATCCAATGCCCTGATCAACCTGGGCACGGTGGTCTCTGTGGTTGCCAGCGGCGCCTACGGCACCCCCGTTTTGAAAGTCCAGTTGACCTATGAAAACGGCACAGAAGCGCGCCTGGACGTCCGCCATGGCAACCTGGAAGTGATCCCACTGCCCGCAGAGAGCACGGCGCGGTTGAAACTGCAACCAGTGTCTCATGTAGATATTGGGCTGGGACGCGGTCGGGGTGGCACCTTTACCATCACCGGCGGCCTGATGGGTGTAATCATTGATGCTCGTGGCCGTCCCCTCGGACTTCCAGAAGACGTGATCCGCCGGCGCGAGCTGGCGAAAAAATGGCTATGGACCCTCGGAGGTTAGTCATGTGGGCCCCTCGTGTGAGCATTCTCCCCATCACAACTATCACCCGTGAGCGCCGCTTACCCCTGCCTGGCAATGTGCTGGTGAAATTGAATCAACGTGTGGCAGCCACCGAGGTGATTGCGGAGGCACGATTGCCTCGCGCCCATCTGTATTTCAATGTCGCGCGCCAGTTAAAACTTCCTCCCAAAGCAGCCGCTAAAGCGATGCGCGTCCGCGCCGGCGAACAGGTTTCCCAAAATGCAGTGCTGGCCGAAAGCGAAGGACTGTTTCCCCAGCAAATCCGCTCTCCCAGGCCTGGACGTGTGGTACTGGCATCAGAAGGGGAAATCCTGCTCGAAGTGGAAAGTGTAACCCTTCCCCTGCTGGCCGGAATGCCAGGCATCGTTACCCAGGTGATTCCGCGCTACGGCGCCATCATCCAGAGCAACGGGGCGCTCATCCAGGGTGTGTTTGGCAACGGGCGCGTGGATAGCGGGCTTCTTCTCAACCTGATGGAGCGTGAAGGAGAGGTGATCAGCGCCTCCCGTCTTGATCTGAGCATGCGCGGGGCGATCCTGTTGGCGGGGCAATGCCGCGAGGCGGAGGTGCTTCGTCAGGCCGCGGAGATTCCTGTGCGCGGTCTGATCCTCTCTTCCCTGGCGCCCCCTTTGATCCCACTGGCACTCCAGATGAAATATCCCATCATCGTTACCGATGGGCTCTGGCCTTCACCGATGAACCCGCTTGCTTTTAAGCTGCTGACTTCCCACGCGCGGCGCGAAATTACGCTGAATGCCCAATTCTACGATCGCAAAGAGGGGATGCGGCCAGAGATCGTGATCCCCTTGCCCGTCTCGCCGGAGCCAAAGGAGAACAATGTGGAGAGCTTTGCCCCTGGTCAAAAGGTCTTTATCCTGCGAGTCCCTTATGCGGGGCAAATCGGGCAGGTGATCCAGTTGCTCCCCGAAGCGGCCACCTTCCCCAGTGGTCTGCGCGCGGCTGCTGCTGAGGTTCGACTGGAAAACGGCGAGCAGGTGCTTGTTCCGCTGCTCAACATGCAACTTGTAGATTGAAATCCCAATCCACTTGCGGAGGAAAACATGTACGAAGGCGAAGAATTCACCTATACTCCTGAAACTCCTGAAACTCCTGAACCTTCTTCAGAGGGACAACCCCCAGAGGAATCTTCCAATCGCACCTTTTTGATCGCGGCAGGCGTATTGGGAGGATTGATCTTTCTCACCCTGCTCTGTGCAGCGGTATATATGTTTGTGCTGGTACCCCAGCAGCGACGGGCGCAACAAGCGCAGCAGCTCGCTGCGCAAACACAGCAAGCCCTGGTGAGCATCGGGCTGACTGGCACCGCCCAGGTTTTTGCGTTCCAGCAGACTGCCCAGGCCACGCCGCCTCCCACTGAAACGCCGCTCCCCTCGCCGACGCCGCTCATTGCCACCCCTTCCGCGACGCCTACAACGCAGCCCGCTCCGGTCACGGCAACCGTCGCTGCCGCCCTGACTCAAGCAGCGCAGGCGCAGCAGACCGTCCTTCCCACTTCGACGGCGCTGCCGGCTACGGGGATCGCCGATGAAATGGGATTCCCCGGCTTGATCGTGATCGCAATGGCGTTGATCGCGGTGATTTTCCTCGTTCGTCGCCTGCGAACGGTAGCTCGTTGAGGTTCAGGAGAAGAAACAGGTCATGAAAAGCTATCGCAAGGAGCTATGGTTTAATCTGCCCACCCGTCGAGGCTTTGTCAACATCACCCCGCAGGTAGAAGAAGCGGTGCGGGAAAGTGGCATTCGAGAGGGGTTGGTGTTGGTGAATGCCATGCACATCACGGCCTCCGTTTTCATTAACGACGATGAATCTGGCCTGCATCAGGACTTTGATCGCTGGCTGGAAACCTTAGCGCCGCACGAGCCGATTGACCGCTATCTTCATAACCGCACCGGTGAGGACAACGCAGATGCCCACCTGAAGAGACAAATTATGGGGCGCGAAGTCGTGGTCGCGATTACGAACGGCAGACTCGACTTCGGCCCCTGGGAACAGATTTTTTATGGCGAATTTGACGGTCGCCGCCCCAAACGGGTGCTGATCAAGATTATCGGGGAGTAGCCACCATTTCACGGGTCGTGATTTCAAATTGTGGCGGTCGCTCGAAGTGCTTTTTCACTGCGCACAATTCTGCAGCCCGTACCAGCGAGGGGCGATATTTCTCTGGAAAGGAAGGCGGCACCTGAATTTCCAGCTCAATTTTTTCCACCATGCCGCTAAACGGATTGGAGTGCATTCGCTGGATAATACGGATGCCCTCGGTGGGTAAGCCTCGCTGGCGGCAGAAACCGAGCACATAGATTCCAGCACATGTACCAATCGAAGCCAGAAAGACAGCAAATGGCGTTGGAGCGCTGCCTTCCCCTCCACCCATCGGAGGTTGATCGGTTTTCACCGTGTAAGGCCCAAAATGAGCATCCACTCGCGCCCCACCCGGAAAGTCAATGATCATTTCCATCGTCCAAAAACCTCCACAAAAAGGATAAGATTCGGGACATTCACTCTTTCTTAGATTGCCTCAGACGCAAAAGGTTGCAAGAAGGGCACAGTTGGTTTAGCCCGGACAGAAGAGCAGGGGCACGTTGCTGCCCGAAGCTTCAGCAGAATTACCTGCTCCATCGTTGCCCACGACGGTAATTGCAATGCTGCCATTCGCGCCCTGGTAGAAGTTATAGGCCTGGCTGCCAATATCAATCACGGCGCGATAGTAACCGCCGCCAATCGGGTTCATATCTGCAAAGATTCCTTCGGTACCTGCGCCGACAAAACCATAGACCAGGTACACTGGGCCGACGCCTGATTGCGCATCGCTGACGTAGGCTTCCACCGTAAGGATGCCGCTCTGGGCGCTGCAACCCTGTCCATAGTACAGCGTGTCTGGGCTGATTAAGGTAATGTTCACTACCGGCGGGGTGTTATCCACCGGCACGGGGGTGCGGGTGGACAGAACAGGCGTAAACGTGGGCGGGATGGACGTGAAGGTGGGCGGAATCGGTGTGAAAGTGGGCGGAACAGGCGTCACCGTGGGCGGAAGGGCCGTTGGTGCCAGGGCGGTTTGGGTCAGGGCGGCGACTTCGGTGGCTTTATCGGGCGGGAGGGTTGCGGTGGGGGCGGTCCCCCTGTTGGGGCAGCGGGCGCTTCGGGGGTGCTGCATCCGCCGTTAGGGGAAAGAAGCGCTTCTTTGACATCCTTCGAGACGCAGACCTGAACCGGGGCGCTATCGGAGGAGCCATCGGCGGCGTAGGCGCGCGCCGCCAGCTGATATTCGCCTGGCACGGAGGGATTCCAGTTCACTTCGCCATAGACGAGCGGAGCGGCGGCGTCGGTATCCACTGCGCCAACCGGCACGCCGTTGACCAGGAACTCGATGCGGGTGATGCCGCTGCCCGATGCGTGACGGGCGTGCGCTTTGAGCGGGAAGACGCCCAGCGGCAGGACGGTGCCGTTCACGGGCTGGTCCAGCCAGGCTTGCGCCCCGCTGGCGCTCATGCTCGCGCCGCCAGAGCAGGCGCTGAGCAGCAAGGTGACGGACAGGAAAAGCAAGATAAGACTCCAATGAAAAAGCCAAAGTTACCAACCGAGGGCTGGGCGTCGAAGGGGTTGTAAGGCCAGCGGTAGCCATTGTAATGACCCAATTGCTCGAAGCAAAGAAAAAACAGGCGCATCTTTCGGTTGCTCTTCCCTTCTGATTTGTTCTTTCTGCCCCCCTTCTTGCTGGCTTCCCCCCTGCTTAGCCCGTATTTTTTCTTGCCAGAAGCGATGCAACCGCCGAATGTTGACCACGGCCGCCGCCCCCACCACCATACAGGTAATACGAAACAGACCCCGCACCGGGGCTTTTCCGCCTGCAAAGCCATGCTTGATACTGCGTATTGTAGATTCCACCGCCGCCCGCCGATTCCGCCCTTCTTCCTGATGCTGGCGCAGGCGACGCCTGCGTTCGGCGCGTTGCAGGTCTTCCCGCTTGAAGTGCAACGCCCACGTTCCCAACCGTTTCTTCTTCGCTACCGGGCAACGGTGCTGTATGTCACAGGCAGCGCACACTTCTCCAAAGACCGCTATCCATCCTTCTCCCGATGAAGAGGCTTGCACCTGCCCCGTCTTCCCTTTTGGACAGGTCCGTTGCTCTGGCTCATTGGAAGCATTCATTTGCACCTGGAAATCTTCCAGGTGCAACCGCTCCGGGTCTTGGGGTCGCCCGCGAATCGCCGTCTGAATCAGGGTGACCTGATGCTCTGCCAGGAACTCGTCGTTCTGAGCACTCCCATATCCGCCATCGGTGAAGAGCGTCTCTACACCCGTTCGGGCTTTCAGGTCTTCCAACACCTGCGCCAGCAGCGTGCTGTCATCCGTGTTATTGGGAGCTACATGAACCTGGGTGATCAACTGCACCGCATTTTGCCGGTCGCAGGTCTCACTGACGTTGATCACATAGCCCCGCTGCCCCTGTCCCCGTTTCTCCCGATAGGTCGCTTCCAGGTCATCCGGCGATTGCAAACTGCTGGCGCTCCATTCTTCCCCTTCCTTGACCTGGAGAGTCTCTGCTTCCAGACGAAAGTGCTCGACGAACACCCGCGCCAGCACATGATATACGGGCTCATCGCTGTAGCGAGCTTCCAGTTCCTTCAACAGGCGACGCATATCTTCCCCGATGCGTTGCAGGTGAAGTGGCATCTCTTCCTTCTTCAGCCGATAAACGTATTGCCCGGCATGTCCCTTCAGATAGGGAGCAAACAGCTCGGAATAATGCTGCTGGTCTTCTTCCGAGAGCATCCGCCAGACGCGCTGCAAGACGGTCACCAAAAGTTGCACCCGCCCCATCTGACGAATATTGGAAGCCAGCAGCGTGCTATCCATGCGCTGCTTGCCGGTCTTGATGGAGAACGCTTCTAATTGTTCATCGGTCACCTGTTCAAATGCTTGTTGGAGCAGATTCTCCCCCGTCTCCTGCATATGCCGCGCCAGGCGTTCGCGGAAGTAATACAGCGTGCGCAGGTCAAAATATCCTTCGCCCAAGTGGCGGTATCCCAGAGCATAACGCACCTGCACATCGTAGCAGAACTCGTTGTACATCTCTTCATCTGTCCAACCGTTGGCAGCCTTGAGAAACTCGAGCGATACCAGCACATTCACCGGTACGTTCGGACGGGAAGGTTCATCGGCATACAGAACAGCGAAAGCCTCTTCATCCAGCCGACAAAAGAATTCCCGATAAAAGGTTTCCGCCCAGGAGTTCTGCAGTCGCTCGCGCAAAGGGGCGGGCATTTCGTCTACATGGCTGGTCAAGGGGATTTGTCGGTGACGGGTATTTTTACGAAACATGGGTCGCTCCTTCATTGGGGATTGGCTGTATTATATTAAGATTTCCCCGATTTGAGGAGGGTATCGTGAGAGGTTGGACGTGTTTTTGGAATAGGATTGTGGCTGTGATCGAAAAAATTAGATAATGATAAAATACGACGCAAGGGGCTACCTTTTTGCAGTGGACTCATCCTTTTATTCAATTTACATGCTCTGTGTGCTCTATGTGCTCCGTAGTGAGTTTTTGCAGTGGACTCATACTTCCAAAATATCTTCCATCTGGCAGACAAAAGCCGCATTGGCTTGGGGCGGAATGCACCATTCTTCCCTTAGCCATGGCTTAAGTTCGTTTTTTTTTTAGCATGCGCCGAATCGTTTCATGGGAAACCTTAGGATAACCCAATTGCACATACTTATCCCGCAATAATCGCAAACTCCATTGGCTTCGGCCATCGGGTGGCTGACTACAAGCC
>Ga0081479_114910_pt1 | contig 21272 bp, 18 predicted proteins | sample MamHotmetagenome_FD_70984 | JGI IMG/M metagenome (GOLD analysis project Ga0081479, IMG submission 70984) | Hot spring cone microbial streamer communities from Mammoth Hot Spring (Liberty Cap Streamers), Yellowstone National Park, USA - T=72 v2... | ecosystem: Environmental > Aquatic > Thermal...
TGGGGGTGGGAGTGCCTGTCTGCCCACCGTCCACGGTCAACCGTCCATCGTCTGCCTGCAGTCTGCGGTCAGCGGTCGGCGGTCGGCAGGCGGTGAGCAAGAGGCTGAGGGTCAGGAACAGGATGAGGAATCGGGGAGAGCGGGACATGGGGAACCTCCAGCGGGAAGTTTTTGCGAATTATAACGGACGATGGACGGTAGACGATAGACCGTGGTCACCCGTAGCACAGGCCTTCCAGCCTGTTGGGGAGGGAAGACCGTCAACGAATGGGGAACGAATAAACGAATGGAGACCGCGAACCGCGGACGGCAGACCGCGGGATGGACGGAGGACGGCAGGCTGCCGTAGGGCAGGCTTTCCAGCCTGTCGGGGGAGGCAGGCCGCATCCAGAGATGGGCCAGGAGTGGGAAAGGTTATCATTTTGCAATAAACAGGGCTTGCAATTTTGGGAAGATGGGGATATAATGTGGTAAATTGTGGCAAAAAGTGGTAAGACGCCGGGCCTCCGGCGTCCTGCCGTTAAATGCCAGAGTAGAACATATGTTCCTGGGACAGTACCGCTATAACGTGGATGACAAGGGTCGCTTGATGATCCCGGCGCGTTTTCGCCAGCAGCTTGGCGAGAATGCTTACCTTACGCTGGGATTTGACCGTTGCCTGATGTTGATGAACGAGGCCTATTTCCGCCAGGTTTATGAGCGGATTAATGCCATGAGCCTCTCCGACCCGACGGCCCGTCTCCTGCGCCGCCTGATCCTCGCCAACGCTTACCCTGTGGAAGTGGACAAAATCGGGCGTATTCTGCTTCCTCAACCCCTGCGCGATTTTTTGAACGCAGATGGCGAGGTGATCCTGGTCGGGCAGGGAGATTATTTTGAAATCTGGGCCTCGAAGGATTGGGAGGAACAGCAACGCCTGCTTCTGGATACAGAGGCCAACCAGAAGCGTTTTGCGACGCTCGATCTTTCTTCACACCCTGAGACTCAGCCGTGAGCGATCCTGCGGATTTTGAGGCTCGTCCGCATATCCCCGTACTTTACCAGCAGGTCTTACATTTCCTCGCCCCAACGAGCGGTGGGCGCTACGTGGACGGCACGGTCGGCGCAGGAGGTCACGCCTACGGCATTCTGGAGGCTTCGTCGCCCCAGGGGCGCTTGCTCGGCCTGGATCGCGATCCCCAGGCGTTGGAGCTGGCTGCCCGCTATCTGTCCCCCTTCGGGGATCGGGTGCAACTGGTGCACGCCTCTTACGCTTCGCTGCAGGAGGTGCTGCAAGAGGTGGGCTGGGAGCAGGTGGATGGCATTCTGCTCGATCTGGGGCTTTCCTCCATGCAACTGGATTCGCCGCAGCGTGGCTTTTCCTTCCAGCAGGATGCGCCTCTGGATATGCGCTTTGACCCAGCCTCCCCGATTACTGCAGCCCATCTGGTCAACACGCTCAGCGAAGAAGAGCTGGCTTCCATCTTCTACCGCTATGGGGAGGAACCGGCGGCTCGCCGCGTGGCGCGGGCGATTGTGAAGGCTCGCCCGCTTTATACGACAGGGCAACTGGCCCGGCTGATCGAGTCGCTGATCCCGCGTCGGGGCGCAATTCATCCGGCCACTCGCATTTTTCAGGCTTTGCGCATCGCCGTCAATGGCGAGCTGGAAGCGCTGGAGGCTGTGCTCCCTCAGGCCGTTCAGGCATTGCGGCCAGGGGGGCGGCTGGTGGTGATTGCCTTTCACTCCCTGGAGGATCGGCTGGTCAAAGAGTTTTTTCGCCGCGAGAGTCAGGATTGTCTATGCCCACCGCGTCAACCGTTGTGTACCTGTCATCATCGGGCAACGCTTCGGGTGGTGACGCCAAAAGTGATCACTCCCTCTCCCCGGGAGGTCGCTGAAAACCCGCGTGCGCGAAGCGCGCGTTTACGTTGTGCAGAGAAACGATGAGCGTTTATCCCTTGCAATGGCTCCATGCGTATCGTGAGGCGCCCTGGCGAATTCGACGCCAGTGGCTGGCTGTGCTTTTTCTGGGCCTCCTGACGTTGCTGTTGCTGGGATGGTTCTCGCTGCAGGCTTCGCTGGGGGCGGCGCTCCTGGGGCGGGAAATTCAATCGCTACGCGCCGAAGCCTCACGCCTGGAGCATCTGAACGCCGATCTGCAGGTGACGCTGGCGGCGCAGACCCGCCTGGAAGTGATGCAGGCGCGCGCGCTGGCCCTGGGCTTTCACCCGGCAGACCCCCAGGAACGCCAGTATTTGAGGATACCCGGCTATCTGTTCTCTGTGACCCCTTCTCCGCCCGCGAACAAGCCGCAACTGGTCGCTTCGCTGCCCCCGGAATATACCCAATCGCTTTGGGACTGGATGCAAGAACGTTTCCTGTCGCTCATGGGAGGCGCGCCATGAGGGAAGAATTCCGCCTGCGCATGGCGCTGGTCGCGGGAGGGGTGGGGCTGTTTGCGCTGCTGATCCTGGCGCGCCTGTTTTATATTCAGAACAGCGCCGAAGCAGAGGCTTTCCGCATTCAGGCGGATGTCAATGAATATCAGATCACCTATCTTTACCCGCCGCGTGGGGAAATTCGCGATCGGCAAGGGCATCTGCTGGCCGGCAACGAGCTGGTTTATGAAGTGGGGGTGGCCCTGGAGGCAGTCAACGATCCGAAGACGCTGGCCGCCGCCCTCAGCGGTGCGCTGGGCCTGGATTATGAACAGGTGTACGCGCATTTGCTGCATCCTGCGCCGGGCGAAAAGTACTGGATGGTCAGAGATTTTGTCTCCAGAGATCAGGTGCAAACGCTTCGCCAGATGCAGGAGCAACTGGAGGCAAGCGGCAAACCCTTACCCAGCCTGCGCGGCCTGGTGTTTCGCGAACATCTGATGCGTAGCTATCCTGAAAAAAGTCTGGCCTCGAATGTTCTGGGCTTTGTGAATCGCGAGAATCGTGGTTACTTTGGGATCGAAGAAAAATACAACGATCTGCTTGCCGGTCGTCCAATTGCCGTGAAAGTACCCACCAATCCACTGCAGGCGATGGAAACGCCGCGCGTTCCGCAGGGCACCAGTTTGATCCTGAGCCTGGATCGCACGCTGCAGGCTAAGATGGAAGCGCTGGCTGACCAGGCGCTACAGGAATACGGCGCCAAACGGGTGGTGATCGTCGTCATGCAGCCGCGCAGCGGCGAAATTCTGGCGATGGCTACCACGCTGCGCATGGACCTCAATCAGTTCTGGAAGTATGCGGAGATTTACCCCAAGGCGGTTGATTTTAATCCTGCCATCAGTTACGCGTATGAACCGGGATCGGTGGTCAAAATCTTTCCCATGGCTGCGGCGCTCGAGGTAGGGCTGGTGACACCCGATACACCCTTTTGGGATACGGGTAGCATTCTGGTTGGAGGGCGCTATCTTTACAACTGGAACGGCGCCGCCTGGGGACGGCAGGATATGGTAGGTTGCCTGCAACATTCTCTCAACGTGTGCCTGGCCTGGGTGGCGCTGCAGTTGGGCGCCCCACGCTTCTACGAATTCATGGATCGCTTTGGATTTGGACATCCGACCGGGATCGATCTGGCGGCGGAGGCAGCCGGCCGCTTGAAGAAGCCCGGCGATGCCGACTGGTATCCGGTGGACCTGGGGACGAACGCGTTCGGTCAGGGGATCGCCGTCACGCCGATCCAGGTCTTGATGGCCGCTTCCGCTTTTGCCAACGAGGGACGCATGGTGATTCCCCATGTGGTGAGCGCCATCGAACGCGACGGTTCTCGCTATACGCTGCCGCCCCAGTACGCTGCGCGCACGATCTCCCCAAAAACGGCGCACACCCTCAGCGCCATGCTGGCTGCTGCGCTCGAAGGGGAGGATTCGACGGCCAAAGTGCCGGGCTATCGCCTGGCCGGCAAGACCGGAACGGCTCAAATTCCGACGCCCCTCGGCTATTCCGAAGCGCGCACGAATGCCTCTTTTATCGGCTGGGGGCCGCTGGACGATCCGCAGTTCATGATCTATGTGTGGTTGGAGGAGCCTTCAACTTCAATCTGGGCCAGTGAGACGGCTGCGCCTCTTTTTGCGCGGGCTGCCGAGCAGGTGATTTTGCACTTGAAGATACCCCCGGATGCGGTGCGGATGGCGAAGGAGCATTAAACATGCTGACCCTTGCAGATATCATTGAGGCCCTGACACAATATCGTCCTCATGCCCCTCAGGTGATCACCGAGGCGGCCATTGATTCCCGTCAGGTCATCCCAGGGAGTCTCTTCGTGGCGCTGCCGGGTGAGCGACGGGATGGGCATGATTTTGTCGCCGAGGCTTTCCAGCGCGGGGCAGCGTTCGCCTTGATCCAGCGCGACCTGGCGGGATCATTTACCGTGTTAGATTTGCGTCCCCAGCATCTCTCGACGCTGCAGGAGGTCGGGAAATTGCCGCTGCCGATCTGCCTGCGGGTCGAAAACACCCTGAGCGCGCTGCAACAGATTGCCCGCTTCTGGCGGCGCAGGTTACATTTACGTGTTATCGGCATCACCGGGAGCGTGGGAAAATCTACCACCAAAGAGCTGATCGCCGAGGTGCTCAGCCAGCGCTATCGCACGTTGAAGAACCCCGGCAATTTGAATAACGAGATTGGCCTGCCGCTGACCATTTTGCAACTGGGGCATGGGCACGACCACGCGGTGTTAGAGATGGGTTTTTACGTGCCGGGAGAGATCGCCTTTCTCTGTGATATTGCGCTGCCACAGGTTGGGGTGATCACCAATATCGGCACGGTCCATGCTGAGCGTGCCGGCTCCCAGGAAGCGATCTTTCGCGGCAAATCCGAGCTGGTGCAGGCGCTGCCGGCGGCGCCCGAAGGGGTTGCGGTGTTGAATTTTGACGATCCGTGGGTGCGTAAGATGGAAGAGAAGACGCAAGCGCGCGTTTTCTTCTATGGGCTTTCTCCGCAGGCGCACCTGTGGGCGGATCACATCGAGGGTCTGGGGCTGGAGGGCATTCGTTTCCGGCTGCATTATGGGCATGAGACCCTGCATGTGCGCGTGCCGCTGATCGGCCAGCATTCAGTGCACACGGCGCTACGCGCCGCCGCGGTGGGCATCATCGAGGGATTGACGTGGCAGGAAATCCTCGATGGCCTGCGCATGGGGCACACCCAGCTCCGCCTGACGGTCACCCATTCCTCCAGCGGGGCGCTGATCATTGATGATACCTATAATGCCTCCCCGGAATCGGTGCTGGCGGCGCTCAACCTGCTCCAGGAGCTGGAGGGGCGCAAGATCGCCGTGCTTGGAGATATGCTGGAGTTAGGTCCGTATGAGCGTCAGGGGCATGAACTGGTCGGAATGCGGGCGGCGCAGGTGGTCGAACGGCTGGTGACGCTGGGGCCGCGTGCCCACATGATCGCTACCGCAGCCCGTCGGGCCGGGATGAAGCGCTCGGCAGTGCTGGAGTTCGATGAGATACAACCCCTGATCGAGTGGCTGCAGAAGCATCTGAGGCCAGGCGATGTGGTGCTGGTCAAAGGATCGCATGGCCTGCGCATGGATCGGATTGTGGCCGCTCTGGAGATGGCCGAATGAAACAAACGGCACTTGCCCTGAGCCTGGCTACACTGGCGTTCATCCTGACGGTGATCTGGGGGCCGCCGCTCCTGCGGGTGTTGCGCCATTTCCGCATTGGAAAACTGATCCGCGTGGAGGAGCCAGCCCATCACTTCGTCAAGATGGGCACGCCGACCATGGGCGGGGTGCTCTTTATCTTGCCGACGCTGTTCCTCACCGGCTTGCTCAACGCGGTTTCGCTGATCGGCATCTATCAGAACATCACCGGGCGCTCGGTGCTCCTGCCGATGCTGGTAATGGTGAGCTATGGCCTGTTAGGTGCGCTCGACGATTGGGAAGGCATTCGCGGGCCGCGGCGCGGTCAGGGGATGCGCGCCCGCACCAAGTTTCTGTTCCAGGTCTTTCTGGCCGCCTTCATTGCCTATGCTTTATACGAGATGCTGAAAGTACCCCAGCTCTTCCTGCCCGGCGTGAAAGGCAAGATCGAGCTGGGATGGTGGTATATCCCGATTGCGATGTTTATTATTGTGGGCACTTCCAACGCTGTCAACTTCACGGATGGCCTGGATGGGCTGGCCGGCCTGATCACGGCGACGGCTTTTACTTCTTACGGCGCTATCGCCCTGATGCAGGGGCAGGTTTACCTGGCGCGTTTTTGTTTTATTGTGGTAGGCGCACTTTTTGGTTTCCTGTGGTTCAACGTGCACCCGGCGCAGTTAATCATGGGCGATACCGGTTCCCTGGCGCTGGGCGCGACGCTTGGCACGGTGGCGCTGATGACCGGGCACTGGATCCTCCTGCCGCTGATCGCCGTTATCCCGCTGGTGGAGGCGCTGAGCGTGATCATCCAGGTCGGTTATTTCAAGCTGACGCATGGCCGTCGTTTCTTCAAGATGGCGCCGATCCATCTGCATTTCGAGCTACTGGGATGGAGCGAGACGCAGGTCGTGCAGCGCTTCTGGTTGATCGGCTTGTTGGGTGCGATGATCGGAATTGGCCTGGCGATGGTGTGAGATGAGCGCATCCTGGGATGGACGCCGAGTGGTGATTCTTGGGGCGGCGCGGCAAGGGCAGGCGCTGGCACGCTATCTGACGCGACACGGGGCGCGCGTCTGCCTGAGCGATGTGCGTACCGAAGCCGAGTTACAGGCGGTGCGCCAGGCGCTGGCTGACCTTCCCATCGAGTGGGCCCTGGGAGGTCATCCGCTGGAATTGCTCCAGGGCGCGGACCTGCTTTGCCTTTCCGGCGGCGTTCCCACCACCCTGCCGATTGTGCAGGAGGCCGTGCGCCGCGGCATTCCTCTTTCCAATGACACGCAGATCTTCATGGAGGTTGTCCCCTGTCGCACGGCGGGCATTACCGGGTCGGCTGGCAAAACCACCACGACCAGCCTGGTCGGCGAGATGGCGCGCCTGGCGGTCAGGGAGCATGGCGCGTTCCGCCGGGTCTTCGTCGGCGGCAACATTGGCGATCCACTGCTCAACTACGTGGATGAGATGCGACCCGACGATCTGGCCATTCTGGAAATTTCGAGCTTCCAGTTAGAGCAGATGAGCCGCTCCCCGAATATCGCCGCCATCCTGAACATCACGCCCAATCATCTGGATCGCCATGGGAGCATGGAGGCCTATATCGCAGCCAAGGCGCGCATTCTGAAGTTTCAGTCTTCACAGGATGTAGCCGTGTTAGGGCGCGAGGATGCAAATGCCTGGTCATTGCGGGGGCAGGTGCGTGGGCAATTGCTTTCCTTCGGCTTTGGCGCCTTAGAAGGCGAGGCCAGCGGCACTTACTATCGGGATGGGCTGCTTTACCTCTACGAGCGTCAGGTGGATATTCCGCTCCTGGGCCGCCATCAACTCCATCTACGCGGCGATCATAATGTGCTGAACGTTCTGGCTGCCTTTGCCATCGGCGCCGGGATTGGGCTGCCCCTGGATGCCATGCTGGAAGCGGCGATGAACTTCCGCGGCGTGCCTCATCGCCTGGAGCTGGTGCGCGAATGGCGCGGCGTGCGCTGGTATAACGATTCGATTGCCACTGCGCCGGAGCGCACCATGGCCGCCATTCGCTCTTTCGAGGAGCCGTTGATCTTGCTGTTGGGCGGGCGCGATAAGAATCTGCCCTGGGACGATCTGGCGCGTCTGGTGCGCCAGCGGGTGGATCATGTCATCCTCTTTGGCGAGGCGGCGGAGAAGATCGAGCGCGCCATCCGGGCAGCCGAAGGGGAGCGCCCCTACACGCTGGAACGATATGCGCATCTGTTTGAGGCGGTGCAGGCCGCGGCGCGCCTGGCAGAAAGCGGCGATATCGTTTTGCTTTCGCCAGGAGGCACCAGCTTTGATGAATTTCGCGATTTTGAAGAGCGCGGAGAAAGGTTTCGAGAATGGGTACAACAACTTTCGTAGGTTCTTCGCAGAAGGCCGGGCGGCGCAGCTATGATCTCCCTTTGCTGCTTATCCTGGGGCTGCTGATGCTCTTCGGGCTGGTGATCCTCCTTTCGGCCTCCTGGGATTACTCCAATCAACTGTATGAGGATCCCTGGTACATGATCCGTCGCCAGGCGCAATGGGCAGGCGTTGGTTTGATCCTGCTCCTCGTTTTGAGCCATGTGGATTACCATTACTGGCAGCGGTGGAGCGTGCCGGTGATGGGCGCCACGCTGATCCTGCTCCTGCTGGTGCTCTTCATCGGCGAGCTACATCTTGGAGCGCGACGCACGCTCTTCAAGGGTTCTTATCAGCCTTCCGAGCTGGCCAAACTGGTGGTGATCCTCTATCTTTCCGTGTGGCTGTATTCCAAGCGCCAGTTTTTGCATGATGTTTCTTTTGGTCTGCTCCCCTTGAGCGTGATCCTCGGTCTGGTGGGAGGCCTGATCTACCTGCAGCCCGATCTGAGCGCCACGCTGACGGTGGTGCTGCTGGGAGGATTGCTCTTTTTCCTGGCAGGGGGGCGCTGGTCGCAGATTGCGGTGGTGATCCTGCTGACGCTGATCATTTTGTGGCTGGTGGTGCAGATCAATCCTACCGGCCAGGCGCGTGTGGCGGCCTATCTGGCCGGCCTGCGCGATCCCACGCAATCTTCCTATCACATGCGGCGCGTCTTTGAGGCCTTTGTGCGCGGCGGCTTTCTGGGGCGCGGGCTGGGCGAATCGGTGACCAAGCTCAACGGGCTGCCGGTGCCGCCTACCGATAGCATTTTTGCCGTCCTGGTCGAAGAAACGGGATTCGTGGGCGCGCTGGTGCTGTTTGTGCTTTATGGGCTGTTGGGCTGGCGGGGCTTGCTCCTGGCGCAGCGTGCCCCGGACATGCTGGGTACCCTGATGGCTGCCGGGATCACCTTCTGGATTCTGCTGGAAATGTTGATCAACACGGGCGTCATGATCGGGTTGATCCCGTTTGCGGGCAATGCGCTACCCTTTTTCAGTGCTGGCGGCTCGAATCTCACTGCCTGTCTGGCCGGGATGGGCATTTTGCTTAACATCGCTCGCCAGGCGGATGAGGCCGTGACAGAGGAACAATGGAGGTCTTACGGTGCGATTATTGATCTGCGCCGGGGGAACCGGCGGCGGCGTGTATCCCGCGCTCGCCGTGCTTGAGGCCCTGAAGGAACTGCTCCCGCCGACGGCGTTGCAGGTGCTGTGGGTGGGTGGTGAGGGGGGCATGGAGCAGGAGCTGGTGACGCGCGCCGGCCTTCCCTATCGTGCCGTTCCGGCGGCCGGGCTACATGGCGTTGGCTGGAGACGCTTGCCGGCCAATCTCTGGCAGCTCCTGCGCGGCTATGGGGCGGCGCGGCGCGTGGTGCGCGAATTCCAGCCCGATGTGCTCTTCTTCACCGGCGGCTATGTGGCAGTACCGGTGGGGCTGGCGGCGCGTGGTCGCCCGATGCTGCTCACCGTGCCGGATATTGAGCCGGGGCTGGCTTTGAAGGTGCTGGCTCGCATGGCCTCCTGCATTACCGTTCCGGTCGAGGATTCCCGTCGCTACTTCCCCGCCCGAAAGTCGGTGCACGTCACGGGCTATCCGGTGCGCCGCGCTTTGCGTCAATGGGATCGCGCCGCAGCGCGTGCCAGGCTGAACCTGGAGGCCGATGCGCCGGTGCTGCTGGTCTTTGGAGGGAGCAAGGGCGCGCGCTCGATCAATCAGGCTTTGCTGGCCAACCTGGAAGCGTTGCTCGCCGAGGCGCAGGTGGTGCATATCAGCGGTAGCCTCGACTGGCCACACGTCGAAGCCCGCGAACGCGCCCTGCCTGAGGCCTTGCGCCGTCGCTACCACCCGTTTCCTTATCTGCATGAGGAGATGGGAGCGGCGCTGGCCGCCGCCGATCTGGTGCTCTCGCGCGCCGGCGCCTCGATCCTGGGAGAGTTCCCCCTCTTTGGCCTGCCGGCCATCCTGGTGCCTTACCCTCATGCCTGGCGCTATCAGAAGGTGAACGCTGAATATCTGGTTCGCCAGGGCGCGGCGGTGTGGATCGAGGATGCCCATTTGCCCCAAAAGCTACTTCCCGAGACCCTTGCGCTGCTGCGTGATGCGGGGCGCAGGCAGCAGATGGCTGCGCAAATGCGCGCCCTGGCCCGTCCGCAGGCGGCGGAGGAGATCGCCCGGCTCTTATGTTCGCTTCAGGAGCAATCGCCATGATGAATCTGATCTACGTGTTCTGGATGTATGTCGTCCTCTTTGCTATCATTGGCTGGCTGCGCGGCTGGGCCAAGGAACTGCTGGTATCTTTTAGCGTCATCCTGGCTCTCACCTTTATCCACGTGGTTACGCGCTATCTGGGCGATGTGGTGAACGGCCTGCTGAACACGCCACAACTGGATTTCTGGTTTCGGACCATTGTGCTGGGAGTGGTGATTTTCTTTGGTTATCAGACCGTGATCAGCGTGCCCCGGCTGGCCAGCAAGTCGGCGCGTGAACGCTTTCAGGATTCGCTTTTTGGCATTTTCCTGGGCGCGATCAACGGTTATCTGATCGCCGGCTCATTGCTGTACTTCCTGAAGCTGGATAACTATCCTTTCCCCGAGGTTGTTTCTCCGCCGCCCCCTGCGGTTGCAGAAGCGCTCAATCGTATGATGGATTACATGCCGCCGGCGCTTTTAGGGGAGCCGGGGATTTACTTTGCCGTTATCCTGGCCTTTGTGTTCGTACTGGTGGTTTACATCTGATGCCTCACGTGCATTTTATCGGGATCGGCGGGAGTGGCCTTTCGGCAATTGCCCGTGTGCTGTTAGAGAGCGGCTACACGGTGAGCGGCTCCGACCGTGCGCCTTCGCCCCTGGCCGAAGAGTTACAGCGGCTGGGAGCGAGGGTGTACCTGGGGCATCGCCCCGAACAGGTGCAGGGCGCGGATTGGGTGGTGCGCTCCTCTGCCATCCCGGATGATAACGTCGAAGTGCAGGCGGCGCTCCGCGCAGGCATCCCCGTGTACAAACGGGCCGATTTCCTGGGACGCTGGATGGAAGGGAAGATCGGGATCGCGATCGCCGGTACGCATGGAAAAACGACCACGACGGCGATGATCGCCTGGATGCTCACCGCTCTCGGTCAGGACCCGACGTTTATCGTTGGTGGTGTGATGCGCAATCTCGGCGTGAATGCGCACGCCGGCCGCGGCCAGGCCTTCGTGATCGAGGCCGATGAATACGATCGCATGTTCCTGGGATTGCGCCCCTCTATCGCCGTGGTGACCAATGTCGAGCATGATCATCCGGACTGTTACCCTACGTTTCAGGAGATGCTTCAGGCTTTTGAGGCCTTCGTCCATCTGCTTCCGCGAGAGGGCGCATTGATTGCCTGCGCCGAGAATGCGGCTGCCTCCCATCTGCTGGAGCAGGCGGAGGCGGCCGGTCGCCTGGCGCTGGGCTATTCTGCGGCCGGGCGGGAGAGAGTGAAAGCCCCTCACTGGGTGGTGGCTCAAGACCTGGAGATCAACCCGCAGGGTGGCTATAGCTTCAGCGCCGAAAGCGACCTCTTCGCCGGGGGCGCGGTGCGCATTGCGCTGCGCATTCCCGGCCGCCATAACGTGAACAATGCGCTGGCCGCCTGGGGAGTGGCGCTGGTATTGGGTCTCTCTCCAAAAGATGCGGCAGAAGCGCTGGAGATGTTCCAGGGGACCGGGCGACGCTTCGAGGTGCGCGGCGAAGCGAACGGGATCACCTTCATTGACGACTACGCTCACCATCCGACCGAGATTCAGGCCACGCTGGAGGCGGCGCGGTCACGATACGGTTCGCGGCGTATTTGGGCGCTCTGGCAGCCCCATACCTACTCGCGCACGCAGGCCTTGCGTGCCCGGTTCGCTCAGGCTTTCCAGCAGGCGGATGAGGTGATTGTGACCGAGATCTATCGCGCCCGCGAGCCGCAGCAACCTTTCTCAGCCCAGGTGGTGGCCGCGGAAATTCGCCATCCTTCGGTTCATTTCCTGCCACACCTGGAAGAGGCCGCCGATTACCTGGAGCATCATTTGCGCCCCGGCGACGTCTTGCTCGTGCTTTCGGCAGGCGATGCCAACCGGGTGATCGAAGAGCTGCTCCGTCGTCTGGGGCAGGAGGGCGGGAATGATTGAAGGGCCGCGTTCGCTTCGGGCTATTTTCGCAGAGCGCCTGCAGGAACAGGTACCCCTGGCGCCTTATACCAGCGCGCGTATCGGCGGCCCGGCAGACTGGTTGCTGATTGTGCGTTCGGCGGAGGAGCTGGAAATGGCGGTTTCTGCTGCCTGGCAGGAGGGCATTCCCTTCACCCTGTTGGGCGGTGGCTCGAACGTGCTCATCAGCGATAAGGGGATCCGTGGGCTGGTCATCCTGAACCGGGCGGCGCAGGTGCGTTTCATCGAAGAAGCGCCGCCGCGTGTCTGGGCGGAATCTGGAGCCGGGTTGAGCCAGGTGGCGCAACGCGCCGCCAGTCGCGGCTATGGAGGCCTGGAATGGGCGGCGACAGTGCCAGGGACCATCGGCGGCGCGGTCTATGGGAATGCCGGTGCTTTCAGCGGCGATATGGCGCATTCGTTGCTCCTGGCGCATCTGGTCACGCCACAGGGATGCTTGAGCTGGAACGCGCAGGAGTTCGGCTATGGCTATCGGACGAGCCGCCTGAAGCGCAAAGAGGTGCAGGCGGTGGTGTTGAGCGCCGAATTGCTTTTAGAACCCTCCATGCCGCAACAGGTTCGTCAGCGGATCGCGGCCTTCAGCCAGCGACGCAAAACCACCCAACCACCCGGCGCCAGCATGGGTTCGATGTTCAAAAATCCGCCTGGCGATTACGCGGGACGCCTGATCGAAGCAGCCGGCCTGAAGGGGTTGCGTGTGGGAAACGTCGAAGTCAGCCCGATCCATGCCAATTTCTTTGTCAACCATGGCGAGGCGCGGGCAGCGGATGTGCGGGCGTTGATCGAACTCGTCCAGGAACGCGTCCGGCAAACCTTCGGCGTGGAACTGGAACTGGAAATTGAATTGCTGGGTGAATGGTGATCCGATGAAAAAGCTCCGTTTGCTGGTCTTGTTCGGCGGGCGGTCGGGAGAGCATGAAGTCTCCCTGATCTCGGCGCGTTCCATCCTCAACGTGCTGGATCGCCGCCGGTATGAGGTGATCGAGGTCGGGATCACGCACGAGGGCGAATGGCTCGGCGGCGAGAACGCGCTCGAGGCCTTTGAAAAAGGGGAATGGGCGCGCCTGCAGCCGGTGACGATTTTCCCTCAGCCGCAACGCCGCGGCCTGTTCGCGCTGCGCGGTGAGCGCTGGGTGCGCATTCATGAGATAGATGTGGTCTTCCCGGTGCTGCATGGGACGTTTGGCGAGGATGGAACGCTCCAGGGTTTGCTGGAAATGGCTGAGATCGCCTATGTGGGCGCCGGCGTGGTCGGTTCGGCGGTGGGAATGGATAAAGGGGTCTTCAAACACGTGATGCGGGCGCGGGGCATCCCGGTCGTGGACTGGCTGCTCGTCACGCGCCGCCAGATCGAAACGGAACTGGAAGAAGTCGTCCGTCAGGCCGAGGCCCTGGGCGAGTATCCGATCTTTACCAAGCCGGCCAACCTGGGGTCTTCGGTCGGTGTGACGCGCTGCACAGATCGCGCCAGCCTGGTGCGGGGGTTGCAGGAGGCTGCTCGCTATGATCGCCGCATTCTGATTGAACACGGAATTCCCCAGGCACGCGAGATCGAAGTGAGTGTGCTCGGCAATGACGAGCCCCTGGTTTCCATTGCCGGCGAAATCCTCCCCAGCCGTGAATTCTACTCATACGAAGCGAAGTACCTGGATGGCACCTCCGGGTTGTTGATCCCGGCGCCACTGGAGGAGGAGCAACAGACGCGCGTCCAGACCCTGGCGCTGGAGGCCTATCGTGCGGTGGATTGCGCCGGCATGGCGCGCGTGGATTTTTTGATGGATCGGCGCAGCGGTGAGATTTACCTGAACGAAATCAACACCATCCCCGGTTTCACCGCGATCAGCATGTACCCCAGGCTCTGGGAAGCCAGTGGTCTGCCGTATTCGCAACTGGTGGATCGGCTGATTGAACTGGCCCTGGAGCGTCATGCGGAGCGTCAGCGTACAGAACGGGTGTATCGGAGACAGGGATGAGACGAAGCCCTTCGCGAGCGGAGAGAATACGGCAACGGCGGCAGACGCGCCCGCCTGTCACGCAGCGCGCCGAGAGGCTTTTCTCCCCTTCGCGGCCGCGGCGGCCGCAACGATATGAGGTGTTTGTGGGGAGCTTTGTGCGCACGCCTCGTCGCTTTGCGCTGCCTTCCTTCTCACCTGGAAGAGTCATTCATGCCGCGTGGTTGCTCTCTCTCCTGCTTCTGGGGCTGGGCATCGTCTATCTGCTCGTTGCAACGCCGTATTTCCGCGTCGAACGGGTGCAGGTGCAGGGCGTGCAATGGGTGAGCGCGGCGGAGGTGGAGACGGTGCTGGATGTCCGTGGCCGGCTGCTTTTTACGCTTGCGCCTCGCGAGCTGGAGCAGACGCTTTCGCGCGCCTTTCCAGAGTTTGCTGCCGTGCAGGTGCATGTACAGTTCCCAAATCGGCTGGAGGTACAGGTGCGTGAGCGTGAGCCGCTGATCCGCTGGGAGCAGGATGGACGCTATACCTGGATAGATACCGAAGGGATCGCCCTGCGCCCGCGCGGCGAAGCGGCCGGCCTGATTCGGGTGCGCGCGCTGACGCCTCCGCCTCCCCAACCCGCCCCGGCTGATCCTGCCCGTCCTCCCGCGTATCTTTCGCCGCAGATGGTAGAGGCGTTGCGCCAGGTGGCTGCTTTCCTGCCCGCGGATTGCCAGCTCCTCTACGATGCCCGTTACGGATTCGGATGGGAGGATGCGCAGGGGCGACGCGTCTTCTTTGGGCAGAGCGCTACCGAGATGCCGGCGCGGATGCAGATTTACCTTTACCTGAGCCGTTTCCTGGAGCAACAGGGCATTCATCCTGCGTTTATAGATTTGCGCTATCCGGATGCGCCATACTATCGCCTGGAGGCCGGCGATGGATGAAATTATCGTAGGGATTGACGTTGGCACCACCAAAATCTGCACCCTGGTAGGCAGGGTCGAAGCCGAGGGCCAGATTCGCATCCTGGGATTGGGGATCGAACCTTCCGCCGGGATGAAGAAGGGCGTGGTGGTGGACCTGAAAGCGGCTTCGGAAGCAATTCGCCGTTCCGTGGAGAAGGCAGAGCAGACCTCCGGGTTGGAAATTGCCGCTGCGCTGGTCAGTCTGGCGGGGAGCAATGTCGCCTCGGTCAACAGCCGTGGCGCAGTTGCCGTACCGCACGGGCAGATCGAGGCGGTGGACATCGTGCGCGCCCTCGATCAGGCGCAGGCGATTGCCATTCCTAACGATCGCGAGATCGTACACATCATTCAGCGGGATTTCAGCGTGGATGGGCAGGGTGGCATTCGCTCACCCCTGGGGATGCATGGCTATCGCCTGGAGGTGGAGGCGCATATCATCACGGCCTCGGCTGCCGCGCTGGGGAATTTGCGGGAATGCGTGCGCGCCGCCGGCGTGGAGGTGGTGCAGTTCGTGCTCAATCCCCTGGCCTCTGCGGAGGTGGTACTGACCGAGCAGGAGCGGCAGCTAGGGGTCGCCGTCTGCGATATGGGCGGCGGAACCACCGACCTGGCGATCTATGTGGATGGGAATGTGTGGCACACGATGGTGCTGGCGGTGGGCGGCAATCATATCACCCAGGATATTGCCCACGGGTTACGCCTGCCTTTTAACCAGGCCGAAGAGGTCAAAATTCAATATGGACATGCGCTGCGCCGTGCCGTGAACGCGGAGGAGGTGTTCACCATTCGCCCCTTTGGGGAAGAACAGGATGTAGAAATCCTCCGTCAGGACCTGGCCTATATCATTCAGGCGCGGGTGGAGGAGATGTTCCTGTTGATTTTGCAAGAGATCAAGCGCTCCGGCTTCGATGGGTTGCTGCCCGCCGGCCTGGTATTGACGGGAGGGAGCAGCGCCCTGCCGGGCATTCGTCAGCTTGCGGCGGAGGTGCTGGGGATGCCGGTGCGCATTGCCAAACCGGAAAACCTGCAGGGAATGGCGGATCGGCTGGGTTCACCGGCCTATTCGACCAGCGTGGGTTTGCTCCAGTGGGCGATTTCCATGCGCGCCCAGGAGCTGAACAGCCGTATGCATCGCAGCGCTGAGCGGAATCCTTCCAGACTTTGGGAATGGCTGAGGCGCTTGTTGCCTTAGATTCTCTCGGAATTTTCGCATAGGAGGAAAATATGTCATCGAATAATCCTGCTCCTGAAACCTTTGCTCGTATTAAAGTCATCGGTGTCGGTGGTGGAGGTCAGAATGCGGTCAATCGCATGATCTCGACCGGGATTCAAGGGGTCGAATTCATTGCGGCCAATACCGATGCCCAGGCGCTTGCGCTTTCCAGGGCCCCGATGCGCATTCGCCTGGGGGAGAAGCTCACGCGCGGCCTGGGCGCCGGCGGCGATCCGGAGGTTGGGCGTAAAGCGGCCGAGGAGTCGGCGGATGAGTTGTATAACGTTTTGAAGGGCGCGGACATGGTGTTCGTGACTGCCGGCATGGGCGGCGGCACCGGGACCGGCGCGGCGCCGGTGGTGGCGCAGATCGCCAAGGAATGCGGTGCGCTGACCATTGGCGTGGTGACGCGCCCCTTCTCCTTTGAAGGCTCACGGCGTATGCAGGCCGCCGAGGCCGGAATCAATCGCCTCAAAGAACATGCGCACACGCTGATCGTCATCCCCAACGACCGCCTGATCCAGCTTGCGGATAAACGCGTCAGCCTGGAGGATGCCTTCCGCCTGGCGGATGACGTGCTGCACCAGGGCATTCAGGGCATCTCTGAATTGATCACCGTCCCCGGCCTGATCAACCTGGACTTTGCCGATGTGCGTGCCATCATGTCCGAGGGAGGCGCTGCCTTGATGGCGGTGGGTCGTGGCAGCGGCGAAGACCGCGCCCGCATCGCCGCCGAGCAGGCGATCTCCAGCAAGCTCCTGGATATTACGATTGACGGCGCGCGCGGCGTGCTCTTCAACATCACCGGTGGCCCAGACCTGACCCTGTTCGAGGTCAATCAGGCAGCGGCCATCATCCGCGAGACCACGCACCCGGACGTGAACATGATCTTCGGCGCGGTCATTGACCCGAACATGGGCGATGAGGTGCGTATCACCGTGATCGCCACGGGGTTTGAACGGACTGCTGCCCTGCCGCGTCGTCCGGAGCGTCCCACGACCTCGGGCAACGAGCGCGCGGCGCGTCCGCTGACGGAAGTCGGCGCGGAGCGATCCCGTCCTGCTTCTGCCATCCTGCCCCCTGCCGATAGCGACGAACTGGACATCCCGGCCTTCCTGCGTCAGCGTCGCTAAAGTCGCCTGCGCCGCACAACCAACGACCGGGCCATGCCTGCTGGCTGCTCCACGCAACCACAGGCGAAGCCCGGTTGGATCGGGTTTTGCGGGCGATCCTGGTTGCTTTTGTCACGCGTGAAAGTGTGCAATCGCCCTATATGAAATACCCCGTAATTACCTGCCAGCTGCCCACAACCATCCATCTTTGTTGCGGTAGAAAATTTTCTACCGCAGCAAGAAATTTTTCTACCGCAACAACGAAGGCAGTGGGGGGTGGTTACTTTCGTTCTCGAATTTCCTGAAGGAAAGATACACTACCGCGAAAACGCGCTATAATCCCCGCAACCCGTCATCCAGACCACAGATTCTTGATCAGGATTATACCCGCTTCCGAGAATGTCAATATGAGTAACAACCTACCCACTATCCATCCTTGTCATTGCGAGCCGCCGCAGGCGGCAAAGCAATCCCCTTGCTTGCCGGGAGATTGCTTCGCTACGCTCGCAATGACAAGAGGCAGAGGGTTCTCCATTAGCCATGGTAGGTAGTTACCAATATGAAGAAAAGGCCCCGTTTCGCTGATCTTTTCCAGGATTTTCCATTCCCCTTTTGGGGAGAGCTACCGGCGCACCTGGCAATTGAGCACATTGTGACCAATTCGCGCCAGGTACAGCCGGGCGACCTGTTTGTGGCCATTCCCGGCGTGAACAGGGATGGGCATGACTATATCCCGGATGCTTTGCAACGCGGCGCGGTTGCCGTGGTGGGGGAAAAGGCGTTGGAGCTTCCAGTCCCGTATGTTCGAGTCGAGAACGCGCGCCAGGCGCTGGCATATCTGGCTGCGGCCTTCTACGGCCATCCAGCGCGCCGCCTGACGGTGATCGGTGTCACCGGCACCGATGGTAAGACAACCACCAGTAACTTGATCTACCAGATTCTGCTTGCAGCCGGTTTGCGGGCTGGGTTGATCAGCACGGTCAACGCCGTGATCGGGGATCAGGTGCTGGATACCGGCTTCCATGTCACCACGCCGGATGCCCTGGATGTCCAGAAGTATCTGGCAATGATGGTAGAGACCGGCCTCACGCATGTCGTCCTGGAGACGACCTCGCATGGGTGGGCGCAGTACCGGGTAGATGCCTGTGAGTTCGATGTGGGTGTGGTGACCAATATCACCCATGAGCACCTGGATTACCATGGCAGTTATCAGGCCTATCGGGCGGCCAAGGCGCGCCTGTTTCTCAGCCTTGCCGAAACGCGCCCCAAACCTCAAGGCAACCCGCGCCTGGCAGTCCTCAATCAGGATGATGCCTCGTTTGAATACCTGCGCCAGGTGACGCCGGTTCCCTATCGTACCTATGGCTTGCGCCCGGAAGCGGATGTGCAGGCCGGACAGATACGCCAGAGCGCTTCAGGGCTGGAATTTGAGGTCAAAGGGCGCGGATGGCGCCAGCTCGTTCGCACGCGACTGGTGGGAGTGTATAACGTGTATAACTGCCTGGCGGCGATAACGGCGACCGTGGAGGGGCTGGCCATTTCGCCCCAGGTGGCTGCGGCAGGCATCGCGGCCCTGGAAGGAGTGCCGGGGCGAATGGAGCGCATGGATCTGGGGCAGGATTTCATCGCTATGGTGGATTTTGCTCATACGCCGAACGCTTTGAAAGTGGCGCTGGAGACGGCGCGCCAGATGACTAGCGGCCGGGTGATCGCCGTCTTTGGCTCGGCGGGGCTGCGAGATCGCCAGAAGCGGCGGATGATGGCCGAGGTTTCCGCTGAGCTGGCGGATGTGACTGTCCTCACGGCGGAAGACCCACGCACCGAATCGCTGGAAGCGATCCTGGAAGAGATGGCAGCGGGCGCGCGGGAGCGGGGCGCGGTTGAGGGGGTGACGTTCTATCGGGTTCCAGACCGCGGCGACGCCATCCGCCTGGGGGTGAAACTGGCGCGTCCAGGGGATGTGCTGATCGTGTGCGGCAAAGGACATGAGCAGTCCATGTGTTTCGGCGAGATCGAGTATCCCTGGGATGATCGTCAGGCGCTGCGGGCTGCCCTGGCGGAACATCTGGGGATTCCTGGCCCTGCGATGCCTGTGTTGCCGACCTCGAAAAATTTCAATGAGAGCGCACATCGGCTTGAGGCGTGAGCTGGTAACGCTCGTCACGGTCTTGCTCTTGCTGGCCTGTACACCCATGAGCGCCGCGCCCGAGGCGACACCCTCCTCTCCCCCTCTTCCAACCTCGACCCCTTTTTCTCCACGGACGGCTACGCCTCTTCCCGAATTCTGGATCGCCCATACGGCAATTCCTGCAACGCTCACCCCTTCTCCTACCGCAACGCTCCTGGCTACTGCCACTGCTTCTCCGACCTCTCCGGTGGTGGATTCCACATCTGTTCTGCCGACCGCGACGCCTTCCCCTGGGATTCCGCGGCCGCATTATCGTCTTGTGGCCCAACTGGATGCGCAGCGGCCTCACCTGGACGTGGAGGCCACGATTACGTATCCCAACATGACCTCACAAGTGCTATCTTCCCTCGTGCTGGTGGTGGAGCCAAATCGTTGGCCTGATTGCTTTACGCTCCGAGAACTCACCGCACAGGGAGCAGCGCTGCAATATCGTTTGCAGGCGCATCGTCTGGAGGTGTTCCTTTCGCAACCGCTTCAGCCGGGCGAGGTGCTCTCTCTATCCCTGCGATTCAGTCTGGATTTGCCTCCCAAGCGGAAAGCGGATGTCTTCGGCTACACCTCCTGGCAACAGAATTATGTGAACTGGTTCCCGTTTATGGCCCCCTATCGTCAGGGATGGGTGGTACATGATCCCTGGTCCTTTGGGGAGCATCTGGTTTACGATGCCGCCGATTTTGACGTGTCGCTGAAAGTGCCAGAAGGGATGACCATCGCCGCCCCGGCTCCAGCGGTGGAAGAGAACGGCTGGCAGCACTATGTCCTGTTCCAGGCGCGCACGTTTGCCTTTTCTGTCAGTTCGTTCTATCAGGTGAGCGAGCTACAGGCGGGAAATGTCCCGCTTCGGAGCTACTTTTTCGCCCAAGAGAGGCAAGCTGCAGAGCATCTTTTGCTTCAGGCAATGCGCGCTTTGACCCTTTACAGCGATCACCTTGCTCCTTATCCCTATCCCGCGCTGAGCATCGTGGAAAGCGATGTGCCGGATGGAGCTGAATTTGATGGCCTCGTCTTCCTCTCGCAGCGCTTTTACCAAGAATTTGTAGAGGGGAATCGCAACAACCTGGTTGCCGTGGGTATCCATGAGATCGCTCATCAATGGTGGTTTGGAATGGTGGGGAACGATGCAGCCATAGAACCCTGGCTGGATGAGGCGCTGGCGCTCTATACCGAGGGATTGTTTTACGAATGGGCAGAGAATGACGCAAACTGGTGGTGGGATTTTCGGGTCAACGCTTTCGCGCCGCATGGTTATATCAACGTTTCGATCTATGAGAATGCGGATTTTCGCGCGTATGTAGACGCGGTTTACCTGCGCGGTGCGCAATTCCTTCGCGATGTACGCACCCGAATGGGCGATGCGGCGTTCTTTGCCTTTCTGCAGGACTACGCGCATCAGATGCAGGGGCAGATCGCCCGCCGCGAGGATTTCTTCCGCATTCTTTCTGAGCACACTGCGCAACGCTTCGATGACCTGAAGGCAGAATATTTTCGCCCGTGAGGGATGGATCGGCTGAAATCTTGTCATACGATAAAAATCGTGTTACAATCAGCACGCTTCTATATGCGTCACGTCGCGAAAAGTGGGCAACCCCCACTTTTCTGCTTGTATAAGAGAGTTGTCGTAATTACCTACCAACTGCCCATCCACTCTCATCTTTGTCATTGCGAGCCGCCGCAGGCGGCGAAGCAATCCCCCTATCAGCCAGGAGATTGCTTCGCTACGCTCG